>JGI24707J26582_10003009_pt1 | contig 12391 bp, 8 predicted proteins | sample BioPla1DNA1_FD_26582 | JGI IMG/M metagenome (IMG submission 26582) | reverse complement strand
CATTACTACCACTAATGTAATAACAGTTATTTTCTTAAATTTATTCATCGCCCTATCGTAACCCCTTTCCCTATAGATATTAAGTAACTCCTTAGTATTAGCTTTCTAATGTTGCTGCTACCAAATTTCTCATTTAGTAGTTTGACATCTACTATAGATTTATCTATGCCTAATGACCCCATATATTTTCTTACCTCCGAATATAGTGCCTCAATCTCCATAGTATCGTATATATTAGTTTTATCTACTGCTTTTTTAGCAGATGCTTGCTTAACCCTATCGTTTAATATTTCACGCTTTTTCTTTTCTATAAGCTCTTTACGTTTTTTAGCCTTTAGTTCTGCTATCCTCTTTTCACGTAACTTTTCTCGCTCTATTGTATCATCTCGTGCCTTTTCTTTATTTAATTGCTCTTTAAGCTTATTTGATTTACTTCTTTCAAGCTCCAATTCTTTTAATAACTCAGATTTTTGCTTTTCTTTTATAAGCCTCTCAGCCTCTTCTCTGAGTTCTCTTTCTTTTTCTAATTGCTTTTTAAGCCTTGCTATCTCGTTATCTTCATCCATCTTTGTACTACTATCTTTTTTGTCCTTGTTATCTATAGGTTCTGTATATTTATTGCCTACAATCCTTTGTCTATCTTCTAACTTTGTTTCTTCCTTCAACCTTTTCAATAGATCGTCCTTATCTACAACTGCAGTTTCAATTTCTTCCTCTGTTTCTTCTGAGTATTCATCTTCATATTCATCGTCATCCCCGAACATCTCATCAAACTCAGAATCGTCTATATCGAACTCATCTATGTCATCCCCATTATCGTCTAACTCATTTATTTCTTTTTTAATGTCTATTATATCAGTAGTTATAGGTTGAGGCAAGTCTTTCAACATAAACCTTTCTGTTATTTCATCAATATTGTTAGCATCTTCTTTTTTATCTGAGTTTTCACTTATATAATCAATTGTCTTTTCCATGTCACCTAGACTTATTACTGATCCTACATTGAATCCAAATACAGCTGACAATGACTCGCCCTCCCTTCTGTTACATTTCTTTTATTTTATATATCTTTAANTGAATATTTTAAAGATTATATGTCCAAATCTTTTAGTATATTGGCTGCATCATACTGTACTCTATTATTACCTAAGGATAATTCTTCTTTTACATATTCCTCATCCCTAGTATGTGCTACTTGTAATGTACTCATATCTGGTATATCAATGCCCATTTTATAAAATGCCCTTGCAGCGTTAATAATTAAATCTGTATTATCCTCATCAGACGATGTTACTGACGCNCCTCTAACGTATAAAGCGTTTTCTCTTGTAGATACCTTAACCGCTATATCCCCAGGATTTACTAATGAGCGATTCCACNTCTTAATATCAAGTGTGTCGCATACATCTTCTGGATTAGATCTGACAGCCGCAGTAAACTGTAGCATTGTCCTGTTTGTTTTATTTACTACCCCAGTCGCTCTATGCGGTACGAATATTAGTCTAATACCAACGAATGGTAATTGAGATATTAATACTTGCATTAAGCTATCAAATTCTTTATCTAGTCCCTCTCCCTTACTCGCCAAGTTAGATTTAACTGTAATTATCTCATCTATAACTAAGTATAACACAGGTAAATTAATGCCTTTTTTCTTTAATGCCCAGATATCATCACATCTATTATCAGATAGTAATTTTTTCCTTCTTTCTCCCTCATTATTTATTATGTCCTCCATTACCTCTATAATGTTACTATCATCACTTAAGCCTGCCACGTGAGGCATTAATGAAAGTGTATTAAACAGATTGGATTTCTTAGGGTCGCATATTATAAATTGCACATCCTCTGGACTGTTNAACATCATCATGCTCATTAATACACTTAATACGTACCATGACTTNCCAGAACGAGGTTTACCAGCAATCATCATTGTATCAAATGGTTTAGCATCGTCTAATATAACGTTTCCTAATTCGTCTACACCTACTATAATAGGAAGTCTATTCTTAGTATTTAAGAAGAAGTCGCATACATAATCTTGTCTAAATACATCCCCAAATGTAACAATCGCATTTACTCCCTTAGTTATTGTAATTTTATAGAAGTCTCCCTCTATATCAACAGTTGCATTTACACTAGTGTCAGTACTGCTTTCTCTAAAGTAAGCCTCCATTTCACGTGCTATTTCATCTGTTTTATTAACTCCTCTAATACGCTTCATTCTTAACTCATAGCTAAAGTAGCTTTCTTCAGCCGATTCCAAACTAGATTTAACTTCCTCCATTTCACATCTACACACGTTAGATAATGCTTTTAAACATATTGTTTCTATTGTTGCGAATTCATCTGAGTTAACATCCAACATTTTTCTGTCTGCAAATGAAGGTGTATGTACTGGGAAGAATGGTTTGAATGAATTAAATAGTATTTCTCTACTTACTATCTGATTAGAATCAATCTCATCCAGCTTACTATCGTAGTCTACTTCCTCTGGTTGGAATGTTACATCATCAAAATTAGGTGTATATGCCTCTTCATCATCAGTATCATCTCCAATATCTTCGTCTAACTCATCAAATAAGTTTAAATCATCATCAAACAGATCGTCTAATACATCTCCTATGTTTTCTTCATAATCGTCTGTAAAATCATTATCTACTGTGTTTGATATATCTGGAAGTTGCTCTATTCCACCAGTACTGTCATTGTTAGATTTTGCTATTGCTATAGCCGATAACGCTAGTCCAGCCACCCCAGTTCCCACCACAAGGACAGATGCTACCAATACTTGACCTGGTAGACCTATGAATGATAGGAACCTTATCTTTGTTAACCATCCTATTATAGATAGTAATATACAGGCTCCAACAGATATTCCACCTACCATTAGAAGATTCCTATGAAGATATCCCATGTCATCAGCGTTCCTATTTTTAATACTCTTGAATAATTCTACCATGACTTTTCCAAAAGATACAGCCGCCTCTCCAGAAGCCTTATATGCTTTTTCATATAATCCAGGTTCAGTATTTTGTGCTTGCTGCTGTTGTTGAAACTGTCCCGCAAAGGCGCTACCAAATGGACTGCCAGGAGCTGCTCCAAAGGGGCTTTGTTGACCTAATCCACTACTTGCTCCAAATGGACTACTCTGTGCAGGTGAGCTGAATGGGTTAGATGTTCCACCAGTCGATGATCCACTAGATGATGAATCATTTGTATTTCCAAAATCCCCATCGCTTATATCATCAAATTCAAAGTCATCAAATAAGTCATCAAAGCCATCTCCACCGCCATCATCTGCCTCAAATCCAGGCTCAAATTCAGGAGGATTTCGTATATCTTTAGTTCTCGCTATATCATCTGCTGATACTTTATTGCTTAAATTCTTCATAACCATACTTATCTACCTCCCATTACGCTTACAAATATTCCAAGTAGTACCATAAATACAATCACTACTATTAAAAAGGCTGTTAGTTTTTCTGTATGCTCTGCAGTAAAATCATCTTTGAATGTTGCCACATAAACTGATATTATCATACCTAAGTATATTATAAAATACATTACGCCTCTCCCTCCTTCTTAACATCCACCCCAGTACTAAATAGAGATGAGTTAACTAATGCTGGAGGCATCATTACCTTAGTTATAGCTTTCTTTCCATTATCCATAACTAAGCAGAAGGCATGTTTGTATCTATTACTCGATCCAGCCCGTATCTTACCAGCTTTTTCCTCTGTCGTATGTGCTTTAGCTATTCTATCTAATGCCATCTCAACATCCTGTAAGTCAAACTTATTACAAAATTTAGCTCTAATTGATTTATCCCTGATTTTTCCTATTGCATAGTTCTGTATATTCTGCCTAAGTTTTTCGTTTAATTTATTTGTTTCATCTAACATTGACGCAAGGTCATTTGTTATAATGAAGTTAACATCTCCACGTTTACGTCCACCAGTCATTACGTTTGAAATAATATCAGCACTTCCTTGCGCCTCACCCCAACGTTGGTACTCTTCCCACACTTTGACATTGAAACAACGTCTCACGTATTTACAATAGTTAGATATTTGAATACTAACGTATGCTACACTAAGTTGTTTTAAGGCTAATATTATTGGGTCATTTAAACTCGTAGCCGCTCCTTTCATACCAAAGGAGAATACAATAAATTTTGCTTTGTATAACTCATTAGCAGACATAGGGTTCGCAAATGTTCCTGATTTGGATTCTCCAGGCTCAAAATATATCGCTGCTGCATCTGCTATTTTCATAGCTGCTTTGTGCTTAACATTATCTGCATCGCTATCCACTAATTCTTTGCTCTCTACCATTAACTTAATTTCTTCGTATACCATAGAAAGTCTCAATCCTTTTGACCTATGCCATGTTTCTTTTCTCTCTGTCACTCCAGAAGCGTCATACATTCTCTGTATAGCAGTTGATATTACACGCTCTTCCCATTGACTTAGTTCCCCATCCAATCCACAAGCTATAATCCTAAAGATTGATGTTATATAACTAATTGCATTCTCTTTTAAATCATTATCTACATCATCGTCTCCAGTAAGTTCTGGTATTTCACAGGGGTCAAAATATACTGTACTTCCTTTCCCCATTGATACTATCTTGACATCATCAGGATTTCCAGCTCTTATGTAAGCAGCTAGATTACTATATTCATCTCCCTCATAGTCCATGACAGTAACTATAAACCCATCAGCTAATAAATATGTTAATAATGCCTTTATAAAGTACGATTTACCTCCACCCGTTTCAGCAGATATTAGCCAGTTTTCAGCCTTATCAGGGTCATCCTTAAACTTACGTAGAACTGGTCCACTCGAAAGTACATCCACACCTAGGGGTACACCATCCAATCCTACCCTACCTTGTTTATAGCTATTAAAGTTGGCTAGAATGTCATCTGTTAATATTTTCCTCGATAACTTATCATCTACTTCCCTAATCTTTTTCAATGAAAAGATACCAATACTTTTTAACCAGTCAATCATATTTATTCTAAGCTCTCTAAGTTTTATATCAGACTGATTACACACTTCTCTAAGTTTTTGTATAGACTCTCCCATGTTTAATATAGATTCATCATTTCTTTGGGTCGATACCTCTATTATTATTGCTACCCTAAGTAAACTTCTCTTATGATCTAACTCTGCCTCATTTAAGTATTTAGTTGACATTATGATTCTTTCTCTGGCTAATGACGTACTTCTTTTGTTACGGTAGTCAAATACATTTATTGCTCCACCAGTTTCCTCAGAGTATCTTCTCCATATTGCCATCTTGTTTCTCATTTCAGCAGAGTCCCAGTTTATTTTATATGGATTACAATGAAAATAAAAGTTTATCTTAACTCCTGCTCGTGTGCATCTAGATCTTATGGAGTCTATTAATTGAGGATGTAGATAATCTGGTAATTGCCTTATTACAAAATACTTAGTTATTTGAGTTTCAGATGCTATATTACTAAATCCTATAGCTATTTGAGTACTATCTAATCGTTCTTTAGGCTCTATTATAGATTTACCAGCAATTATATTAGCTATAATCATATCATACATGTCAATCTTTTCTATCAGCTTAGCCCTCTTTAATCTTTTCTTTTCCGCCTTACTTACCTTGCTTTTTTTCCGTTTAAACATTGCCTGACCTCCAATATGCTAGATTCGCATTCTATCAAAGATAGATCCTATCACAGGTTTTTTTGATATACTGGAAACTAACTTCATGTATTTTGATACTTTAGCAGTGTCAGTTATTCTATCATACCCATCAATTTTAGGTATATCTAGTCTTTCTTTAGGTAATTTTAGCCTATTTTGAGTCCCATCCTCATATCTTACTCCAGTATGCAAGGACCCTCCAGTATGTGTTATTATATGAGATGCATCAGTTATTTTAAGTATGTTCTTAGACTCAATATAATCTTTGTATGAATTGATTACAAAGTATTTATTTACGTTATTTCCTATTACTATATCGTTAGATTGTTTTAATCTATCGTATACTATTACCACATCGAATGAGGGTGATGTATACGTAAGTACATCCTCTATAATCATTGGATTAGGCTCAACTACTACAAGTCTCTCTGTAGCCTTAAGGAATGTGGCTTTGTTTGCTAAGTATTCCGCACTTCCAATTACAGGTGCTGGTCTGTATATATTAGATATACTTGATTTATTATCGTATATTAATATCTTAAACCTTAATTTCTTAGCTTTCAATGCCTCTGCAATAGAATTTATAAGACTATTAGTGTATTGCACATATGATACTTCCTTAAAGTATAATATGTTCATTACCTTACACTTCATGATTGCAGTATTTAACTCATGATACGTTCTTATTATTGATCCCTTTCCAGACACTTGCTCTTTTAATTCGTCAATCTTAGTTTTCGATCTGCCTAGTTCTTTTTTAGCCGTAGTTAAATCCTCATTCAAAGTAGCGTTCTCAGCTTTAAGCTCTTTAATTTCTTTCTTGTATTCCTCTACCATATCTTGAAGTTTCTTAGCTTCATCTTTTAGTTCATCTATCTTAGTAAACAGCTCCCCACTGTTAGCTGTATCAACTACCTTTTTCATGTAATCTATAACCTCTGGAAAAGACTCTATTGAAGTTATATGATTATTTATAAATGTAGATAGTCCATCTAATTCTCCGCTATTTACTATAGAATTTATACCAAGTACNACTGCGCTTATATCAGCGTATCCAGATACGTCNCCTCCTATAAATGTTTGTACTTCCTCGTACGAAGGCTGTCTTTCTAATACGCTGTTTATAAATTCTTCATCTACTATATCTAAACTATCTACGTAATACATATTATAATTTCTGTACGATGCCATTAATGTGCATATAGCTTTTCTTATCTTAGACTCCTTACCTACTACTATAGTTACTAACTTACTTTTAGCCATGATTATCTCTAAAACTCTATTGTAGTAACTATAAAGTTTATCATTAGTTGATTCGTCAAGTATTAAAACTACAGTAGACTCTGAACTTATAAGTCTTTCATCTGTTATATCTACAGTATTAAAACCATCTATTGAATGATTTATAACATATTTATTCATTCCAACTCCTCCATTACACTTTATTATCGTTTCAATACTATATTACATAGTAATTCAGTAAAAATTTGCTGCCCTTGGGGTGTCTCTGAATATGGCTTACTGCTAAACCAACCTTCCTCCACTGCATTGTCATCATTGATTACTCCACATATATGCATGTTTTGGAAGTAATACCCAGTATCTTCACCTATTAATTCTAGTACTTGCCTATCCATAGCTTTAGTTATATCTACTGCAGATNTTACTTTTCTACCAAGTACTTTATTTAGTCCCCTGTATTTATTAAACAATAGTTGAGCTCTGCTAAATATTGTATCCTGCATATCGTCTGACTCTATGTTACATACTTCTAACATTGTTTTTGTTACTCCCCAAGTACTACTATCTACTGTTAATACTATATTATCAGCCATGAATGTTAAATCCTTAGCAAAGTCAGTAGCCGTCTTAAATGGCATATCGTATATAATAAAATGATGACTTGTCTTAGCTAAGTTAGCAAATCTACTAAGTTTATCCCTATTTAATAATTGATCTATAGGTTTAATATCAGAACCTAATCCCAATGTCAATAGATGAAAACATTGTCTTGTTATAGCTATATGAGCATTTATACCAGAACTCGAGTTTATTGCAGACACTAACCCATGTCCATCAGAATCTATACTATCGTAACTATCTCTTGATATGTATGATTGTGCTCTTCCATTGGTGTCCATATCAACTAATAAACAGNTGATATCCTAAGTTTACTACAGTATTAGCTAGGTTGTATGCAATTANACTTGTTCCGCATCCACCACAACCCGTTACCACTATTGAGTTCCCCCTGCTTGCAAATGCATCCAATGTAGCTCTTAGCTGTGAATCATCCATATCACGTCTCTTAAATTTGTCAGTTTTGTTTCTATTATATTTGACTTGCTCATAATCGTATTCATCATCTATATCATCAATGTACTGAGGCTCATCTATGAAATCATCCTCATCATGCAGACTATCATCGTTGCCCATATCGTTTAGTATATTAGTATAATCATCATCATCAAATAGACTGACTTCAAACTCATCTGGGTCGTTATGATCATCTACCTGCTCGTTTTGAATATCTTCTCCAGGGTCATCACTATCAATGTCTGCACCAAAATCATCTGCTACTCCATCCTCTACGTCCCCATCATATAATTCAGGCACATCACCAGAAAAATCTGGTATTTCCCCAGATTTAATGTAATCATCTTCTACTTCTACAGGTATTTCTAAATCGTCGAAGCCATCATCTAAGTTATCACCAAAGTCATCTGATATATCGTCTAACTCATCGCTAGATGCGTTATCTATATTATCATCTTCTACTATGTCATCATCTTGAATTGGCTCTACTACCTCAGGTTTATATAATATGTCCTCAGGTAATTTATCTATATCAGATGTTACAAGTGTTAAAAAGAATGATACAGTGTACTGAGGTGCCTTTATTACAACAGTTGACTCATTCTGTATTTCTAGTATCTCCTCATAAACTATTTCTGCTACCTCTTTAGTTTGAGCTAGAAATATAAATGATATGCCTCCATTACTTCTTAAGGCTGCNCTACTAGCAAAATCATTTATCCTCCNTCTTATAATTGTCTCATCNTTTATTGTAAAGTCCTTATTCCAACACTGCTCTATTATTAATGCTCTATCGAAATATTCCCCACGCTGGTATATGCTGTCTATGTCCTCTATAAATGGTACCACTATAAAGTCAACGCCGCCAGANGTGAATTTTTTCTCTAGTCCTTTNACTATATTCTGAGTTTTAACACCACCAGATATCAGTACTTTCATTTATCCACCTACTCCCTCCATATATTTATCAAAAGTCTATATTTTCATCATCGTAGTCTATGTCAATATCGCCAAATATATCTAAACCTTCTGATTGTTGAATATCATTATCTATTGTATTATCTTTATTTTTGTTACGCTTTTGCTTACGTATTTCAAACTTATTCCTAATCTTATTTCCATTATTTATTTTGTTGGAAGTATTTTCTTGTCCAAAATCAAAATCATCAGCGAGACTTCCAAAGTCTATACCATCCATTTTATTTTCTCTTGAAAGTACTGTTTCTTTTAAGGATATATCATCTATATCTTTAGTTCCTTTTAATACTTCACTAGTTATTGCATTGATTTTGTTTAATTCCCTACTACCTATTTCTTGAGTTTCACCTGTATTGAACACAATCTTCTCAAGTTTGAAAGGCTTTTTAGTATTGTTTATTCTATTCTTAAACATTGTTAGTGTAGCATCCGTAGTGTTAAAATATCTAACACCGTATTCTTCCTTTATTAATTCTACAATATCTCTTGAGTTGAGTATTCTATATCCTATATATGCCCCATCTAATATCNTATATATACAATCAATTGTATCGCTTATAATAGTATCCATCTTATGCAGCTCTGCTGAGTAAACTAGAACGTAATCTGACTCATACAATGTCTTATGTGTTATGTTTTTAATATGTCCTATTTGCCTCTCCATTAATTTACATATGTTTTGATTATCGCTCTTGTATAATAATTTGTCCAGCTCGTGTAATCTAGGATCATTACCAGCTTGCTCCATTATATTCATCTGCACGAAACTATATTTATATGCTACCAATTCCCTATAGAAGTCTGATATAGCATCGTAATGTATTTCTTTAAATTCAGGTGTTTTACCAGTTATTGTATCTCGCTCTAACTTAATTATTATACCCACTTTAGCGTCTGAGTATGTTAGTATAGCACCCTCGTCAGTTTCCTTTATTGATGCTATGTCCCAGAAGAGTGCAGGCGTAGTTATCTCAGACTCCTTTAACTGCTTATACATTCTATAGTAGAATCTCTCCTCAAATATTATGTATCTTGTAACATAGAATGAAGCAATTGCCCACATTGTATAAAATATAATATAAGAGGATGTATCAGCATAAATTGAAGCTAGCCACATTCCTAAGAATATGGCTGAAAACACTATAGCTCCAAATGTTATTAGTTTTGGGGTGGTAATGAAATGCTCATTCCATGTACCACCCTCAACATTCATGGGTATAAACATACTTCCGTTTTTATCTATATATCTCCTTTTACTGTTAGCCATTTAATCGTCCTCCGTTTTACATATTTGTATCTGACCTGTTATCTTTTTCTATTTGCTTTCCCCTCTCGATTTCAGCATCTATCTCAGCAGACCCAGATCTTTCTATGTCTATATCTACGTTGTAACTGTATACAGTAGAGTCGTATTCTGTTTGTATATTAGAGTTTACGTTTTTCAGACTACTATCCCCAGTTACTTCAGCATCTACACTGCCTCCTTCAACTGTAACTTTAGCAGTTACCTCTCCACCAGTTGCTCCAGTTCCTTTAACACTCTGACTACTTGAACCAGTTCCAGTATCCTTTCCAGATCCCCAGTTAATTAATTTAGATCCANCAGAATCTAGCTTATCAGCTATGCTTGATGTAGCTAACTGAGCTATCTCTGAATATATCTCAAAGCCCATATCTCTAAAGTTTTTGAAGCAATGATTTAGCATCTTGTATAGTCCTACAATGTATAATATACTGCACACTATTATAATTATAAATGCCCACACTGGGTTTCCTACGTTTACTTGAACTGACTGTACTGTCAATACCTCATCACTGGTCGTTATAGCCATTAAACCGCTAAACACTCCATAGTATACCAATGTCATCACTAGAAATAGTAAGTTGCTTATAATGTACCCCAAAGATATTTTAGCTTTTGTTTTATGTCCTGATACTATCGCTCTTACAATTGCTAATAGTCCCAAATAGAATATAGCTGCTAATACTACATTTCTAAAAAGTGGTATTATATAGCAACAGAGGAATGCTGACGNTAATAATAGTATCGCAGTAAATATATCGCTGTCCTCTACTATATTTTTAATTGTATCTCCTTGTATATATGATACATCCTTAGTTATATTAATCATCAGCATTTTCATAACACTGTCGAATGATATAGCTCTAAGGTCTATACTATTTGGATACATAGCCTTTGACCCACTCAGTAGCGTAGTTGGGCTAAACTCTTTGTTAAACTCGATTAATGTGTTAAGCGCCATTTGTCTTAACATGACTTCTTTATTCATTCCTACTGTATTCGCATAATTCAACATTAGTGTCCAACTTCTTGATACGTTTTCGTTTATNCGTATACATTTTAATTCTACTANTGTTAAATCTGCCTCTGATAGTCCNNATTCTACTCTCTGTGCCTCACTNAATACCATTGGTCTACTTGCAGGATATGTGTCTGGCATAGCAGGATTTAGCACTTCATATGTGTTTCCACTTGAATCTTTAACTGTAGTAGGTGAAGTATATGAAGGATTTTCCATTATTTTAACTGCCCAATTACTTCTGTACATCCATGATTTATTATTGAATGAATATAGATCATATCCAGTTATCTTAGATGTACCTAGTAANCCGCTTTCTCCGTCAAGTCCTCCTGTAGATAACATCATTTGATATAGGTATGGAATTGTATTTCTAAACAGTCCCTCTAAATCTGCTACGTCCCTTATATTTCCTGAGTCATAGCTATGCATGAATGACTTTCTAACTTCCTTATTGTCGCTATTTACCACATAAGTCCCTTGTAACGATCCAACAACGCTACCAAGTGTCTCAGTTACTGGGAATGTATCTTTGACATTTTGATAGAAGTAATGTGCTGGATTTTCAGTTGTCCATAGATATCCATACTTCTGTTTAACTGAACTTCTATCTGATCTTATATATTGACCAGCTATCCTCTCTAATTCACTGCTCAATGCTGTGTAAGGAGCTGATGATGATGTGTTTAGGGTGTTTTCCACATATTTTTCGAATGACTTTCTACCCTCATAGTCTCCCCCAAATCCCCCAGTTCTAGACAGCATTAATACGTTATTACTTCCGTCGTTACCTAACAAGTAACTGTAGGTATGTGTTATATCCTCCCTAGACTTCAATACTAAATTTCCAGTAGCATCATCTTCTGTAAAGTATGACATACTCGACCACTTATCGTCTACATAGTCTTCTACGTATTGGTAATCTTGAAAATGTCCTCTTACATCAGACAGTAATGTAGACGGNTCATACACAGTAGCATTACTATTNCTAGCGTTGACTGTGTCCACGCCAGCAGCGTCATCAGGGTTATACATCCAATATAAGTTAGACATATCATCAAATAGGTCTCCTACCGGTATAAATACGTA
>JGI24707J26582_10003008_pt1 | contig 12391 bp, 10 predicted proteins | sample BioPla1DNA1_FD_26582 | JGI IMG/M metagenome (IMG submission 26582) | reverse complement strand
GTAGATCATACCTTGCTAACACAGACAGCAAGATGGGAAGAAATCAAGGAGATTTGTGATGATGCAATCGAGTTTCAGGTTGCCTCTGTCTGTATTCCCCCNTCTTATGTAAAGAGAGTCAAGGAATATGTGAAAGATCAGATGGCAATATGTACCGTAATTGGCTTNCCGAATGGGTANAATAGCACGGAAGTTAAGGTGTTTGAAACCAAGAAAGCGATTAGCGAAGGTGCAGATGAAATTGATATGGTGATAAATCTTGGACTTGTCAAAGATAAAGAGTATGAAAAAATTTATGAGGAAATCAGGCAGATTAAAGATGCTTGTGGGGAACATATTCTAAAAGTAATCATAGAAACCTGCCTCTTAACGGAGGAGGAAAAGATTAAAATGTGTGATGTGGTTAGTAGATCTGGTGCAGATTTTATTAAGACTTCAACTGGATTTTCAACAGAGGGAGCTACTTTTGAGGATATTAAATTATTCGCACAGCATGTGAAAAATGGTGTTAAAATAAAGGCAGCAGGGGGGATTGCTTCCTTTGAAGATGCACAAAAGTTTATTGAACTGGGTGCCAGTCGATTAGGTACCAGTAGAATCATTAAACTAGCTAAAAACCAGGCTTCAAGTGGATATTAATGGGATGTAGTTAATCTAGCCAAACAATCATATCTAGATAGGAGGATTTGTATGCGTGGGGAAGACACAGTAAAAAACAGCCTGATACGAAGGGAAAAGGGAGAGTTGATCGGGAAGCAGGAAGTTGTCAGCCGGTCTGTTGTTAAGAACCTAATTCGTGAGGCAATCGAGGCTTCCAAACATTCCTACAGTCCTTATTCTAATTTTTGTGTAGGTGCTGCATTACTTACTACAAATCAGAAAGTATATACAGGCTGTAATATCGAAAATGCAGCTTATAGTCCAACGAATTGTGCAGAGAGAACTGCATTTTTTAAGGCAATCAGTGAAGGAGACAGAAATTTTGCAGCCATAGCTATTGTAGGAGGAAAGGCTGGAGCGCTTACGGATTATTGTCCTCCTTGTGGAGTATGCCGTCAAGTGATAAGAGAGTTTGTGGATCCAGAAAAATTCTTAGTTATATTAGCTAAGTCGGAAGACGATTATCTTTTATATTTTCTGGAGGAATTACTGCCTCTTAGCTTTGGTCCGGAACATATATAGAATAATATTAGGGATATAGGGATATCTTCTGGTTTTATTAAATAATCAGAGGATATCCCCTATTAATATAAAAGGATAAATAAGTCAAAGAGTAACGAATTCCCCGAAAAAAGGTTAGGAGTATGTTATGGAAAGGATATTTCAAGGAAAAGGAATAGGATCTGGTATTGCTTTTGGTAGAGTGTTTTTGCATGGAAGAAGGGAATATAAGTTAATTAGAAAGCAGACTTTGGATCTGGAGGGTGAACTCTTGCGCTTTTCTAGAGCGATTAAGATAGCTAAGGAAGAATTACATAAGCTTTATGAACGAACCAAAGAAGAAGTCAATGAGGAAACCGCTACTATCTTTCAAGCTTACCTAAGTCTTTTAGAGGATCCTGAATTTGTGGATGGAATAGAAAAAAGGATTACAATTCTGGGGATGAATGCAGAATATGCGGTTAAGGAAACGACAGAGGATATTCTTANAATGTTNTCNACTATGGAGGATGAATATCTAAAAGCTAGATCTTCTGATATCGAAGAGNTATCTCATCGATTATTGGATATCTTATTAAGAGAAGAGCATGGAGAAGATAATCTACAAAAGGCCTATGAAATGTCGGAAGCAATAAAAGAGCACAAGATACAGGAATTGCAAAAGTCCATGGAAGAGATCATCCTGGTGGCAAAAGATTTAACTCCTGGTGAGTTTATGTCAATGAAAGAAGGAAAGATTACTGGTATTGTATTGGAGGAAGGATCGGAATATTCTCATATGGCGATTATTGCAAAGAGTAAGGGGATACCTCTAATCATACAGGCGAATCTNCCAATGAGTTTCAAGATAGAGGGAAAATCTCTTATAATAGATGCTAAAAGCGGAAACATTTATCTGGATCCTAATGAGGAAACCATAGGCAACTACCGGAATAAGAAAAAGCAAGAGGAGATACTTATATCCCGGCTTAGTCAATATAAGGGGAAGAAGGATATAACCTTAAGCGGCCAGGAAGTAAAAATCTATGCCAATGCTGGTAGTTTAGAGGATGTTCGTCTGGCCAAAGATGCAGATGCTGCTGGCATTGGACTCTTTCGGACGGAGTATATTTTTTTAAATCGCAAGGATTATCCTGGGGAAGAGGAGCAGTTAGCTCTTTATCAGGAGATTGTTCGGGAAATGCAGGGAAGAAAAGTGGTCTTTCGAACCATTGATATCGGAGCCGATAAACAAGCGAATTGTTTTCATTTGGAAGAGGAAGCAAATCCGGCTCTAGGTTACCGAGGAATCCGAATTTGTCTGGATCAGGTTGATCTATTTAAAGGTCAATTAAGAGCCTTGTACCGAGCATCTGCTATGGGTAATCTATCCATTATGGTGCCTATGATAATTTCTTTGGAGGAGGTAAGAAAAGTTAAAGAAATCATCCTAAGGGTAAAAGAGGAGCTTAGGAAAGAAGGGCATTCCTATGGTAGGGTGGAATTTGGCATCATGATCGAAACCCCTGCGGCTGTTTTTATCAGTGATTTGTTGGCAGAGGAAGTGGATTTTTTCAGTATTGGATCCAATGATTTAATCCAATTTACTATGGCCGCCGACCGATTAAATAAGAAGTTGGATTATATTTACAAGGAAAAACATGAGGCGATTCTTCGGATGCTTGCCATGGTAGTGGAAAATGCCCATAAGAAAGGAATTCCCGTCAGCCTATGTGGTGAATTGGCAGGGGATGACTTATGGATAGAAGATTTGATGCGCCTAGGGATTGATGAATTATCGGTTTCCCCTGGGCAGGTACTTTCTATTCGGAAAAGAATTCGGGAGATGAAGCTATCGTAATAATTATAATTAATTTGCATTTCATCCTACGTCTTTCGGTTCAATAAAAAGTTGGAATTTGGTTCTTAATATTAATACTAGAATATCGCTATCGACATAAATGTTAGAATATGGTTGTTGCTATTAAGATTAGAACCGGATATTGATATTAATGTAGGAAACTGGATATTGATAATTAATAATTAATGTAGGAATCCGGTTATTGATATGAATGCTAGAATATAGCGATTGATAGAAAAGTTAGAATCTAGGATATGGTTTTTGTTACTTTTTATAAAAGGTCTATGTATGTTTATTCAAAAAAATAAGAAATAAGATAAGCATTATTAATAGAACTACCCTAGTTTTGACTTCCATATATCACAAAATTGTGTTATAATCCGAGCTAAGATTGATAGAAATTTAAATTCTCTTAGAAATATTAGAAATAAACAAAAAAANACGGAAAGGAAAAAGAAGAATGTACTCATTTGATGATGTAAAATTATACGACCCAGAATTGGCAGAGGCCATGTCTTTAGAAATTGCTAGACAGAATAACCACATTGAGTTAATTGCTTCCGAGAACTTTGTTAGTAAAGCAGTTATGGCAGCTATGGGGAGCCAGCTGACGAATAAATATGCGGAGGGGTATCCGGGTAAAAGGTATTATGGTGGTTGTGAATTCGTAGATATGGCTGAGAATCTTGCTATTGAAAGGGCGAAAAAATTATTTGGATGTAGCTATGTAAATGTTCAACCTCATTCAGGTGCTCAGGCAAATATGGCGGTATTCTTTGCTTTATTACAGCCTGGTGATACCGTAATGGGTATGAATTTGGCACATGGTGGTCATTTAACCCATGGAAGTCCAGTAAATATGAGTGGTAGTTACTATAAAATTGTACCTTATGGTGTAGATGATCAAGGTTATATTGACTATGATCAGGTACTTGAAATAGCAAAGGAATCAAAACCGAAGCTAATTATTGCTGGTGCCAGTGCTTATGCAAGAAAAATCGATTTTAAGAGATTCAGGGAAATTGCCGATGAAGTAGGTGCATATCTCATGGTAGATATGGCACATATTGCTGGACTTGTAGCAGCTGGTTGTCATCAGAGCCCGATTCCTTATGCCCATGTAACGACTACCACGACCCATAAAACCTTAAGAGGACCAAGAGGTGGTATGATACTTTCCAGTGCTGAATTTGCAGCAGAACACAAATTAAACAAATCGGTATTCCCAGGAATTCAAGGAGGACCCTTGATGCATGTGATTGCTGCTAAGGCAGTATGCTTTAAAGAAGCCCTGGATCCTAGTTTTAAGGACTATGCAAAAAGAATAGTAGAAAATGCTCAGGCTTTAGCAAATGGTTTAATGAAACGTGGCTTCCAATTGGTTTCCGGAGGAACTGACAATCACCTTATGCTGGTAGACCTTCAAAATATGGGGGTAACTGGTAAGGATGCGGAAAAATTATTGGAGACTGCCAATATTACCTGTAATAAAAATACGGTTCCCAATGATCCTGCTTCTCCATTTGTTACCAGTGGTATTCGCCTGGGTACTGCAGCAGTAACCACTAGAGGAATGAATACAGAAGATATGGATGTGATTGCAGAANCGATTTATCTTTTAATNAAGGATGTTGATGCCAATAAAGAAAAAGCTATGGAAATGGTAAAAACCCTAACCGATAAATATCCGTTATATTAAAGANGATTTTATAACCATCCTATAAAAAATAAAACAAAAATGCTCCCTTCTAGGTAAGCAAGTATTTAGGCAAGCAAGTGATTGTTTTGCCAACAGCTAGAAGGGAGCATATTCTTATTACTTAGGAAAAAGTTTATTCTTTATCCATTAATAGTCCTTCGGTTATCATCTTTTGAAAACATTTGGTTCCAAAGATAATTCCTACGATCATAACTCCGGTCATACAAACATATTTTACGATTTTTGTAACGTCAACATTGACCGTAACGGAGGTTGCGTTTTTATCTGTTGTACAGCAATCTGTCTTTGACATGGACTCAACCTTCTTTCCCTTATAATATTTATTTTATTATGTATATTTATAGATTATTTTTACAATGATACTGTGATTAAAGAATCTTCCATTGGTGTCTTAAAGTAAATCGGCAAATTCATTATTCTTAATAGCCCAGTTCTTCACCAACCAATATTACTTTGATACGTCCTGGTATTCTTGATTTTCTTGTAATAACGATTTGGCAACAGATGCAATCATCCACAAGACAGTTAGCGCATTTTCCTAGTTGAGCACAAGGAGTATCCAGATTAAGTCTTACGACNTTGGGAGGAGTGGCCATATTGCGAACCCGCTCAATCCCTGTATTAACATCTGTTACTATTTTATTCATTCCTGCAATTATAATTACATTTTTGGGTCCTGTGATGAGACAGGCAACCCTATTTCCTGAACCATCGATGTTTACCAGTTGGCCATCTAGGGTAATGGCATTGGAACTCATGAAATAAAAATCCGCAGTGACAATTTTGCCGTAGATCTGGGATCTTTCTTCCGGAGTTTTTGCCTTATGGCGATCGTATATAATGTAATCCGATGCTTTCAAGTCATCCAAAAGTCCGATTTCATCCAAGGTCTCCGACCCACCCCAAGATATGGAACAACCGGGTGTGAGAAAGCGCTTTGCTGTTAACAAGGCTTCTTCACGGGTACTGCAATAATATCCTTCAATTCCTCTTTTATTAAACTTTTCAATTAGACTATCCGCTAGGTTTTCATAGTATACTTGCTTTGGTGTCATTTTTCTTATCCCCCTTCCATTGGTTTTCGATCTTATATTAAGAATATTATTTAAATAGAATTGAATTTCTTAACAAAACAAATTCCAATTCCACCAGGTCCAACGTAGCTACCGATCGTAACTCCGATTTGGAAAATAGGATAATTGATTTTACGGCCAATAAAATCTTCCAATAGACCCTGTAGATAGAGGGCATCCTCCATGGTGGTAGCATTAGCAATACAAAAATCGTATTTTTTAGGATTCTCCCCAGTTTCTTTAAAATACTCTTCTACCATCATAAATATTTTGTTTAAAGATTTCTTACGTCCTCTAACTTTGGAATAAGGGATTAACTCGGCTTCTTTTAATTGTATTAGAGGCTTGATATCCAGCATATCCCCTGCAAGAGATGTTACTTTGCCGATTCGCCTTCCCTTGGCTAGATATTCCAGGGTATTTACTGTGAACATAATTCTTGCTGTGGATTTTAAATGATTGATATTTTCCACACATTTTTCAATCGGGTAGCCAGCTTCTTTCATATATGCTAGTTGTAGTAGTAGGATACCTTGGCCTGCGGTTGCTTGAATGCTATCTATAATATGAATTTTGGCTTCTGGAAACTGTTCCTCAAGGATTTGCTTTGCATTCACCGCTGATTGAAAGGAGCCACTAAATTTGTGGGTTAGGCATAAACATATAAGATCCTGTCCCTCCTCTAGAACAGGTTTAAATGCTTTTATATAATCCTGCACGGAAGGGAGTGAAGTTTTAGGAAAAACATTTTTCTGCATAAGCTTTTCGTAAAATTCTTCATTGCTAATCTCGATGTTTTCTTTATAATAGTTTTCCGCATCGAAGCTTAGGTAAAATGGTATCAGTTGAATTTGATACTGTTCTAATAAACTAACTGGTAAATCGCAGGATGAATCACTAAAGATTTGATATGATTTCATGTTTTCCTCCCTTAGTGCTTTGTATAGTGGTTTTGAATACTACATATATTCTATATGATTCTTTGGTTTAATTCAATAAAAATAAGGATATAATTTGTGATTTTGCTGATGAAAATTGAATTGTCCTATGGAGCTTTTTAAGGTATACTAGTAATGATAAGTATGGATTATCTTGCTTTGATGGCTGGATGAATCCATTTCTGTTTTTTATAATATTAGAGTTTGTTAAGTCAGACTGGTCATGGAAAAGAAAAGTTCTTTGAATTATCATAAGTCTTTTCTATAACAAAATAAAGGAAATTTCCTAGATATCTATAGGGATTTTCCTAAACAAAGGTTGGTTTATTATGTCAAAAAGTTTATATATTGCAGAAAAACCTAGTGTTGCAACGGAATTTGCAAAGGCATTGAAGATTTCCGGAAGTAAACGGGATGGTTACATAGAGTCGGAAAATGCAATCGTAACCTGGTGTGTGGGACATTTGGTTACTATGTGTTACCCTGAAAGCTATGATCCTGCATTAAAAAAGTGGAGTATGCAGACTTTGCCTTTTCTTCCAAAGAAATATTTGTATGAGGTCATCCCCAATGTAAAGAAGCAGTTTCAGATTGTGAAGGAGCTGCTCAATCGCAAGGATGTGGATACGATTTATGTCTGTACAGACTCTGGACGAGAAGGAGAGTACATATATCGTTTGGTGGATCAGATGGCAAAGGTACCAGCCTCAAAGGTGAAAAAAAGGGTTTGGATTGATTCGCAGACCGAGGAAGAAATTCTTCGTGGAATTCGAGAAGCAAAACCCTTGTCCGAATATGATAATTTATCTGCCTCGGCATATCTAAGAGCCCAAGAGGATTATCTCATGGGAATCAATTTTTCCAGAATCCTTAGCTTGAAATACGGTAATGAGGTGAATTCCTTTTATAATTCTAAGAAATGGTTTGCTATTTCCGTAGGACGAGTTATGACTTGTGTTCTTGGTATGGTGGTTCGACGGGAGAGGGAGATAAGGAATTTCGTAAAAAACCCCTTCTATCGTGTTATTGCGGCTATTGAGGTAGAGGGAAGAGAATTGAACAGCGAGTTCAAGGCAGTAGAGGGTTCTAAGTATTTTGCCTCCCCTCTGCTTTATAAGGAAAATGGTTTCAGTGAAAAAACATCAGCCATAAAAATGATATCCGAATTGGTGGGTTCCATTCCAAAAACCAATGAGGATGGGACTTGGAATTCCCTAGCTGAACCGCAGGATGAAAATAAGCTTCTAGCACAAATAAGTCAAATTGAAAAAAAGAGAGAGAATAAAAATCCTCCTTTATTATTTAACCTTGCAGAACTTCAGAATGAGTGTTCCAAAAGTTTCAAGATAAGTCCTGATGAGACCCTAAAAATTACCCAGGACCTCTATGAAAAGAAACTGGTCACATATCCTAGAACGGATGCCAGAGTCTTATCTACAGCGGTAGCCAAGGAGATTTATAAGAATATCAAAGGCTTGCAAGGTTTAAAAAACATGCAACCTTATGTCAATGAAATCCTGGAGATGGGATCCTACAAAAACATAGCTAAGACCAGGTATGTAAATGATAGTCAGATAACCGATCACTATGCCATTATACCTACGGGACAGGGCTTGAATACGCTCCCTTCTCTTTCCTATACAGCAGCCAGGGTTTATGAAACCATTGTGAAACGCTTCTTAAGTATATTTTATCCGGCGGCAAAATATCGAAAGGTAGGATTAACCTTTAAGATTAATACGGAATTCTTCTTTACCAATATTCGTGTCTTAGAAGAGGAAGGTTATCTTAAAGTAGTGGGAAATAAAGATAAGGGTAAACCCTCTTCTTACATTAATGGGACAGCTCAGGAAAAAGAAGATCCCGAAGAAGGAGAGGAAGAGAATTCCGATCGTTCCTTATTTGAAATTATTATGAAATTAAAGAAAGGGATGTTCCTTCCAGTGCAATCTCTTACCATAAAGGAAGGAGAAACCTCACCACCGAAACGGTACAGTTCCGGATCTCTGATCTTGGCTATGGAAAATGCCGGGCAATTAATTGAAGATGAAGAATTGCGAGCTCAGATAAAGGGAAGTGGTATCGGAACCTCTGCAACTAGGGCGGAGATATTGAATAAATTAGTGAAAATAGAATATCTAAAGCTGAATAAGAAGACTCAGATTATTACCCCCACACTTCTAGGGGAAATGATTTATGAGGTAGTCAATGCCTCCATAAAATCCTTATTAAACCCGGAATTGACAGCCAGTTGGGAAAAGGGTCTAACCTATGTGGCCAATGGAGAGATTAGTAGTGAAGAATATACGGAGAAACTGGAGCGATTTGTAAGTCGGATGGTGGAAGGGGTAAAGGCTTTAAATAATCAGCAAATTTTAAAACAATATTTTTATGAGGCTGCAAAGCATTATAAAAGCTAATTGAATCGGATCTACTAAAATCGGATTTCTTTAAATTGATCTACACAGTAAGGGAGAGCTAGTTGAAGACTTCCATGGTAGAATGTGCAATGATAAGTTAAATACTAGAAGAATGAGAAAAACACTTGGCTTTCCAATTAAGGTACTAGAAAGTACTAGAGGAAACATAAGATGAAATGAAGAAGGAATCAATAAGATTGATTACTGACAAATCGATTTCTGACGAATAAGTATGGAGATCAAAGAAGGATGAATCAATAACCTAGGTTTTAGTTTTGTATTGATCGCAAACGAGAGTATTAATCGCAAACAAATGTATTAATCACAAACGAGTGTATTGATTGCAAATGAGTGTATTAATTGCAAGCAAATGTATTGGTTATAAACAAGCCTATGGATTACAAACAAGGGGGATTATGTATGGAACAATTGAATATTAATCGACTATTGGATTTGGAGCAAACAATTGCAGCTGATATCTTTGAGGGGTGTACCTATCCTTGGGAGGTATTGAATAGAATCAAGGATGGTATCTTACAAATAGGTAAGACCTTATCCAGTGAGGAATACAATAAAATGGGCGATGACATATGGATTGCCAAATCAGCCAAAGTAGCACCTACTGCATCCATCAATGGACCGGCAATCATAGGAAAAGATGCAGAAATAAGGCATTGTGCCTTTATCCGTGGTAGTGCTATCGTAGGTGAAGGTGCAGTAGTGGGAAATTCAACGGAATTAAAGAATGTAATTTTATTTAATAAGGTTCAGGTTCCCCATTATAATTATGTTGGNGATTCCATTCTAGGCTATAAGGCGCATATGGGAGCNGGATCCATTACTTCCAATGTGAAATCGGATAAGACCTTAGTTAAGGTTAGAANCGGTGAAGAAAGCCTAGAAACTGGTTTAAAGAAATTTGGTGCTATCTTAGGGGATAATGTAGAAGTGGGATGNAATAGTGTTTTAAACCCTGGTACTGTTGTTGGTAGAANTTCCAATATATATCCTCTATCCATGGTTAGGGGATATGTACCTGAGAAAAGTATTTACAAAAAAGCTGGTGAAATCTGCGGAAAATATTAATCAGCATCATCTTCTCACCTATTATACAAATTCATTATAGTAGGATTTAATTAATNATAAGTAGAAATGTTATAAAACACAGCCTGACTATACCAATAGCCAGGCTAAAATTAGGCCTATAAATAATAAAAAGCAAAATTACTCTGGACTTATGGAGGAATTTGTGCGAAAATATGTTAAGTAAATAACAGACTCGCAAAGGTTAAAATGATAGGGCAAGCCATTGTAGTGAGTTGGCTCACAATCATAAAAAAGCCTTGTGTGGTAAAAGCTCGCGAACATAAGTAATATCTTAGGCTGTTACTTATGATGTACTTTAGAGAATATGCGAATTATGTAAATTGAAAGGAGTATTAACAACATGATTTATTCACATGAAGTAAAAATGATGTGTCCAGTTGCCCAAGGTGTAAACCATGGCGCAGCACCAATCCCTGAAGAAGCAAAATGGGTAAAGGCAAAGGAAGTAAAAGATATCTCTGGTTTAACTCATGGTGTGGGCTGGTGTGCACCACAACAGGGTACTTGTAAATTAACCTTAAATGTAAAAGATGGTATCATTCAGGAAGCTTTGATTGAAACTATTGGATGTTCTGGTATGACTCACTCCGCAGCTATGGCTTCAGAAATTTTACCAGGTAAAACAATTCTTGAAGCTTTAAATACTGACTTGGTATGTGATGCTATTAATACTGCTATGAGAGAGTTGTTCTTACAGATCGTTTACGGTAGAACTCAAAGTGCTTTCTCCGAGAATGGACTTCCAATCGGTGCTGGTTTAGAGGATTTAGGTAAAGGTCTAAGAAGCCAGGTAGGTACCATGTATGGAACCTTAGCTAAGGGACCTCGTTACCTTGAAATGGCAGAAGGCTATGTAACTGGCATTGCTCTTGACGCTGACAATGAAATCATTGGTTATCAATTTGTAAGTCTTGGTAGAATGATGGATTTCATTAAAAAAGGTGATGACCCGAACACAGCATATGAGAAAGCAAAAGGTCAATATGGACGTGTTGAAGATGCCGTTAAGATTATTGACCCAAGATGCGAATAGTAAAGGAGGATACATACAATGGCTTTATTTGAATCATATGAGAGAAGAATAGATAAAATCAATTCTGTACTTAACAGTAATGGCATCGCTTCCATTGAAGAGGCAGAAAAGATCACTAAGGATGCCGGACTTGATGTTTACAATATGGTAAAAGGAATTCAACCAATTTGCTTTGAAAATGCATGTTGGGCGTACATAGTAGGTGCTGCGATAGCAATTAAAAAAGGCGCTAGAAAAGCTGCAGACGCTGCGGCAGCAATCGGGGAAGGTTTACAGGCATTCTGTATCCCAGGATCTGTTGCAGATCAGAGAAAAGTAGGTTTAGGCCATGGTAATCTTGGTAAAATGCTATTAGAAGAGACGACAGAATGTTTTGCATTCTTAGCTGGTCATGAGTCCTTTGCAGCAGCAGAAGGTGCAATCGGTATTGCACAGTCAGCTAATAAAGTAAGAAAGAAACCATTAAGAGTAATCTTAAATGGTCTTGGTAAAGATGCGGCTCAGATTATTTCCCGTATCAATGGCTTTACCTTTGTAGAAACTGAGTATGATTACGCTACAGGAGAATTAAAGGAAGTATTCCGCAAGGCTTATTCCAATGGACCTAGAGCAGCAGTAAACTGCTACGGTGCAAACGATGTATCCGAAGGCGTTGCAATTATGCATAAGGAAGGCGTGGATGTTTCTATTACAGGTAACTCTACCAATCCTACAAGATTCCAGCATCCAGTTGCAGGTACATACAAGAAGGAATGTTTAGAGCAAGGTAAGAAATATTTCTCCGTTGCTTCCGGTGGTGGTACTGGTAGAACCCTTCATCCTGACAATATGGCAGCAGGTCCTGCTTCCTATGGTATGACAGATACTATGGGTAGAATGCACTCTGATGCACAGTTTGCTGGTTCTTCCTCCGTACCTGCCCATGTAGAAATGATGGGATTAATTGGTATGGGTAACAACCCTATGGTTGGTGCTACAGTGGCTGTAGCAGTATCGATTCAAGAAGCAGCTGAGGCTGGTAAGTTCTAAGAAAAAAGTATCGTATAGAAATTTAATAAATATAAAATTTACCCCTGTCAGTATTGGCAGGGGTGTTTTA
>JGI24707J26582_10003006_pt1 | contig 12393 bp, 10 predicted proteins | sample BioPla1DNA1_FD_26582 | JGI IMG/M metagenome (IMG submission 26582) | reverse complement strand
ACAGGTAAATTAGTATACCCTGTAACCGATAAATTTATCGTGCAGTGGGAAGAAATGAAAAAAGTTTATCCAAAGGCTATTAATTTAGGGAGTATATTTTAATGATTTTTGTTACTGTTGGTACACACGAACAACCTTTTAATCGCCTAATCCAGGAAGTGGATCGTTTAGTTGAAACAGGAGCGATAAAGGAAGAGGTCTTTATTCAAACAGGTTATTCTACCTACGATCCTAAATTTTGTCAGTGGTCTCGTTTGATAAGTTTTGATCAAATGAGTGAATTTATGCAAAAAGCTGATATTATTATCACTCACGGAGGTCCAGCGACTTTTATGAGTGCCATTGCAAACGGCAAAAAGCCGATTGTTGTCCCTAGACAAGAAAAGTTTGGTGAACATGTCAATGACCATCAAATAGATTTTTGTGAAAAAGTTAATTTAAGATTTAATAATATTTATCTAGTGAATAATATTAATGAATTAAGAAAGTTGTTGACTAGTGATATAAGTTTTAAGACCTTGAATGGATCAAAGGGAAATACAAATTTTATCAGTAATTTTACAAAAGAAATCAATAGTTTGGTAGGTAAAGATTAAGACTATGAATATTAATCAAAAAGTACTGGGGAAAATTGCTCAGCGAAAATCATTCAATTTAGATAAGGAACTTTTTTTAGGTTATGATGTAGTTTCTTTTGATATTTTTGATACTCTTTTAAAGAGAAATGTATTACATCCTACAGATATTTTTTCAATAATGGAGAAAAAAGTAAGTGATGCAGTACCAAACTTTAAAAGACACAGAATAGATGCTGAAAAGAAAGCTAGGTTAAATAATAAAGCTGGAGAGATTAACTTAGAAGATATTTACTTAAGCTTCGATGGATTGAGTAAAGAACAGATTAAAAAGCTAATCGTTCTAGAAGAGCAAATAGAGTCCGAGTATCTAACAATTAATGTTGATATGTTACCTTTTTTTGATTATTGTATTAAAAATAAAAAAAAGGTATTACTTATCTCGGATATGTACTTATCTAAAGATTTTATTTGTACAATTTTAGAAAGAGAAGGTGTAACTGGATACACCTCGATATTTGTTTCGTCTGAATATAATAAGACAAAATCATCTGAAAAACTTTACGAGTGTGTGTATCAAACAGAAAGAATAAATAAAAAAAGTTGGCTACACATAGGTGATTCCTACTATTCTGATTATTATATTCCTAGAAAGTTTGGAATACAAGCTATTCATATTCCAACTTTAAATAAAAAAGTATCATATTTCCCAAGTCGAGTTGAACAAGATATTAGATTAAATTCTTTATATGCTTTCATAAATAATCATTTAGTGCCAAGACAAGAAAAATATTATCAATTTGGATATGAAAAATTTGGTATGTTCCTTTGGGGATACGTTACATGGTTAAAAAAATCTTTTGATGAAAAAGGAATAAAAAAAGTATATTTTTTCTCTCGAGATGGATTAATTATGAAAAATGCATTTGAAATACTGTATCATAATTCCAATATTGTATCAGAGTATTTAGAAGTTTCTAGAAGAAGTCTTAGAGTTCCTGTTTTATATTTAGATAGTAGTTTAGAGGCTTTAATTGATATGATTTCGCCCTCTAAATTAATTTCTTTAGAGATGATTTTCGATGGTGTAGGACTAGAAGTTGACAAATATAAGACTTTAATTGAAAGTTTTGGTTATACCAAAGAAACAGTATTTGATCGTAATTCTATTTTAAATGATAAAAAGTTTAATAAGTTTTATAAAAAATTACAGGAGGAAATTCAACAAAATTCCAAAGTAGAGTATGATTTATTAAGACAATTTATAGAAGAAAAAAGAATTACAGGAAAATTTGCAATTGTTGATATTGGTTGGTCTGGAGGTATGCAGCGTTATCTGATTGAAACTCTTAATAAAATGAGAATTGAGAATGATGTGATTGGCTTTTACTGCGGTGTTGCTGACTACTGTCAACGTAACCTAAAACACAATCCAGATTTAAAGCTTAATGGTTATTTATTTGATTTTTCAACCAACAAAGATGAGAAAGATAAGAGAAGTAGTTTTGTAGGTTTATTTGAAACTTTATTTTTAGAACAAGATGGTTCGGTAAAAAAATATAAGCTTAATTCAGAAGGTAAAGTTGAAGCTGTCAGAGCAAAATACGAATATCTTAATGAGGATGGTACTCCTACGTACGAATTACAAGCAGTTAGGGAGATTCAAAAAGGCGCACTAAATTTTATTAGAGATATTAGTAAAATTTCTTATTTAGATGCGAATGATTTTACACCGGATGAGTTATTTTATGGATTAAAAGCAACTGGAACAAATCCTACTCAAGAAGAACTTAAGATGTTTGGGAAATTTAGGTTTTTTGATGAAGGTATTGTAAACGAATTGGCAAATCCATCCTCATTAAGGCATTATCTTTTGAGACCCAAAAATTTTAAATCTGATTTCCTTTTGAGTAGATGGAAAACAGGCTTTTTAAAATCACTTCTCCACCTTCCATTATCATATGAAAAAGTATATGATTTTCTTTATCAGTTTAAATAGAGGTATTTATGGAAACAAAGAAAATTTTAGTAATAGGTCTAACAGAGCGTATGGGAGGTGTTGAAACATTTATCTACAATACTACAATGCATTCTGATACTACAAAATATAAGTATGAATACTTAGTTCACGGAGCAGATGAGTGTGTATTTCAAAATGAAATTATAGATTTTTATAAAGATGAAACATGTATCCACTTCATACCTAAATTTAAAAAGCATCCCATAAAAACATTTATAAAGTTGTATCAATTCTATAAGAAAAATTCAAAGAAATTTTCTTATATCCATTTACAAACAGGAGCAACATCAGAAGTATTATATGTTTTTCCATTTAATTTATTATTTGGTATTGATGTCATTACTCATAGTCATAATGGAAATGGGTATTCTCCTATTATTAACACTCTCTTTAAACCTATTGTAAATTTTATAACAAAAAAAAGACTTTCATGTTCAGATGAAGCAACTAAATGGTTATTTGGTTCAAATCATTTAGATGATACCGTAATAATTAATAATGGTATAGATACAGATCGTTTTTCGTTTAATGCAACATCTAGAAATAAGGTTCGAAATCAGTATAATATTAGTTCAGATACATTAGTAGTTGGCCATATTGGTAGATTTTCAGAACAAAAAAATCATGAAAGAATTATAGATATTTTCAATGAATTGTTAGAAGAACATTCTAATTCTATGCTTTTACTGGTGGGAGTTGGAGAGAAAGAAAAAGAAATAAAAGAGATAGTTTCTGAGTTAGGATTATCAGATTATGTTATTTTTGCTGGGAGACAAATGAAAACTGAGGAGTATTATTGCGCATTTGATGTATTTTTAATGCCTTCTCTTTATGAAGGTCTTCCAATTGTTGGTATAGAAGCTCAATCTATGGGATTACCCTGCTTTTTTTCGGACAATATTGATTCAAAAATAGTTTTAACTGATAGAGCTCAGTTGATTTCACTAGATGAACCTTCAAAAGTATGGGCACAAAAAATATTAGCGTTGGATGATTCTATGAATAGAACAAGTTATAATGAAGTTATAGATAGTAAGAAATTCTCTATTAAGAGTACTGTTCGCGAACTTGAAAAAATTTATGAGGTCTAAAATTGCAACAAGATTTAGTTAGTATTATTGTACCAGTATATAATGTGGAAAAATATCTTAAGCGTTGCTTAGATTCTATAATTAATCAAACCTATTCATCTATTGAAATTATACTTATTGATGACGGTTCTACTGATAGTAGTGGTGATATTTGTGAATCTTATGCCCGCTTAGATTCAAGAATAACAGTCATTCATAAGAAAAATGCAGGATTAGGAATGGCTAGAAATACAGCATTAGATGTTGCTAAGGGGAAATACGTCATATTTGTTGATAGTGATGACTACATCGCACCTAATATGCTTGAAAATCTATATAATACTTTAATAGAAGCGAAAGCTGATACATGTATAGGTGGATATCAGCGGGTTTATAGTGATAAAATAGAAGTTTTTGAGAATCCAATAAAGGGTAAAGTTTTTGACAAAAATAATATTTTATCGGATGTTCTCTCAAAAATGTTTGGCCGTTTAAATAATAACGACTCTTTAGAAATGTCTGTTTGGAAAGTGCTTTTTTCAAATGAATTAATTCAAACATATGATATTCGTTTCCCATCAGAGCGAGAATTTATTAGTGAGGATATTATTTTCGATACAGTCTATTATGCAAAATCTAATAGGGTAGTAATGAGTTCTGATGTTGGGTATTATTATTGCGACAATGATGATTCTTTGACGACGAGATATAATCCAAATAGGTTTAATCTGCAAGTGAAATTATATCTTGAACTTGTTAATAGGGTAGAAAAATTAGGTATTTATGATATTTCCATAGATAGATTAAATGCCAATTTAATTGCGATTGCAAGATATAGTATTAAATTGGAACAAAAATTTAGTTACCAAAACGGTTTATCTCAGTCGAAGTGTAAGATCAAAAGCATTTGTCAAAATTCAATTTTAAGAGAGGCATTGATAAATTTTGACCCTAAAAATGTCAATACACAATCTAGGTTAGTTAATTGGCTGATAAAAAAAGAGGCTGTCAGCATATTATTTTTTATAATGTTTATAAAAAATAAATTTTCTGTATAATGGTTATATTGACAATGTTAATATAAAAGAAATTTTAAAATCCTTTTTATCCATTCAATTTCATTTGAAATTATAAAGAAAGAGAGTAGCGGACACATTGAAAAATGTTTATAAAATAGAAAAAAGTAAATTTATAGCTTTTATTATATTTTTACTAATTATTATAGAAACAGCGTTTGAAAACACTCCGCTTCAACACTACAATTTATTAGTAAATCAAATTTTCCTTTTAGTAGAAGTTATTCTTTTTATTGCTTTTTTAGGGCAAGAGAAATTTTTAAAAAAGAATTTTTATATTCTTGTTGGATTGTTCGCAGTCTTTATATGTAGCTATTTTGTTCTAAATTCATCTATTTTAATTAGAATGTTTATGTTTTCAACAGTTGTTTCAAAAATAAGTATTGAAAAATCTTTTGAAATCCTATTTAAATTTAAGACGGCGATAATTCTTTTTGTTGTTAGTTTATCACTTGTTGGAATATTGAGCACAAATCATATGCTTGTTGAAAAAGGAATAGGCTCTTTTATGGGATATGGACTAGGGTATTCACATCCAAATAGGTTAGCGAGCGCTATCATCTGTTCTATATTGTGTTATGTCGGTTGGAAAAAAGAAAAGATTCATTTTTTAAATTTCGTATCTATTTTGGGCATTACCTTAACAGCGTATTATATTACACATTCTAGAACCTTAATATATTGCACGGGAATACTGTTTTTGTGTTTCATTTTTGTAAAAACAAGATTATTTAAAAAATTAATTCCATTTTTGGGTATTGTATCGTTTCCAATTTCAACTGCAGCTTCTATTTATATTCCAATATTACTTCTAACCTCTTCTGGAATTATTCAAAAGATAGTATTTGAGATTAATTTACTTTTTAGTAGAAGATTTACTCATATTGAACATCTCTTTTTATCCTATCCTATCCCGTTATTTGGTGGAAGATTTGATCTATCAAAAATGGAAGCAATATTTTCCTATACCGTTATTGATAATGCTTATATCAGGTTTTTGTACCAGTATGGAATTTTTGGTTTGCTTATTTTCGGAGTAGTCACAACTATAAGTATGGTTATTTTGAGACAAAAAAAAGAGTATATTTGGATTTGTATTTCTTTAATTGTTATAATTGAAGGTCTTTTAGAAAATATTTATACTGATATCGGTCAAAATATTTTATTATTATTTTGGGCGGTAGTAATTAAAAAGTTTTTTTATGAGGAAAAGAGATGATACAAAAAAAGATTCACTATATTTGGTTAGGTCAGAAACAAAAAGATAGAGCTTCTCAGATATGTATTAATAGTTGGAAAAGTAATTTGCCAAATTATGAAATAATAGAATGGAATGAAAGTAACTTACCCTTAGATGAGATTGCAAGGGAAAATCGCTTTTTTGCCTATTGCCGAAAATATAAGTTATGGGCATTTATGTCAGATTACTTACGTTTGTGGATTTTAGAACGTGAAGGAGGTATCTATCTAGATACGGATGTTCAAGTACTAAAACCTTTTGATGATTTACTTAAGTATCCTATGTTTTTGGGATATGAAATGAATGATTACGTTGGTACAGGTATTATCGGAGCAGAAAAAGGAAATCCAGTTATAAAAGCACTATTGAATTTTTATGCTGATAAAATTTGGAATGTTGATTATTATATTAACCCTGTTATTTTTGGTCAAATTCTTGAGGAGAATCCTTCATACCAGAGTGAGTGTGTGATCTTACCAAGAGATGTTTTATCACCGTATGATCCTAATAAAAATTATGACAGGACGACAGTTGAAAAAGATGAGACCTACACCATCCATTGGTTTAATGCAAATTGGGGGATGAATAGAAAGGGTTATGTATTTTTAAACACAAAACAGTATAAAGGTTGGAGAAAAGGTTTAGAATATATTAGAAAAAATATTGGGTATTGGTTAAGAAAAAATGGGATCAAACCATTTTAGCAAATATTTGACTATATAGGAGGTGGTTATCTCTGTGAATCAGTACAGATATCTTTTAAAAAATATAGGATTGTTAACCTTAAGTAACTTTGCTACAAAAATGCTAAGTTTCTTTTTGGTACCATTATACACAACCTTATTAACTACCACTGAGTACGGAACATATGATTTATTTAACACGACAATAGGGGTGTTATTACCTATTTTAACTTTAAATGTTCAGGAAGCGGTGCTACGTTTTTCAATTGATAATCAATTTAGTCGGCGATCAATTGTAACAGTTGCTACAAGGTATTTGATTATTTCGAACTTACTTGTCATTGGAGGTTTGGGAGTTAATGCTATATTTAGAATTAATGAATTAGTATATGAATACTCTTTCTTCTTCTTTTTAATGTATCTGTCACAATCACTGTCAGGTATTCTGATAATGTATGTTCGTGGTATTGATAAAATTAAAGAATTATCTATTTCAAGTGTCTTAGCCTCTGCTCTTACGATATCTTTTAATATCTTTCTCTTAGCTGTTTTTAGATGGGGGCTGGCAGGTTATTTTCTAGCAAATATTCTGGGGACTCTTCTTCAATGTATTTACTTAATGTGGAAGGTAAATGTCTTTAAAGAAATAAAACTACGTGAAAGATTTGAAGAAGAAAAATCAGCTATGGTGATTTACAGCAGACCGTTAATAGCGAATAGTATTGCTTGGTGGGTGAATAACGCCTCTGATAGATATATTGTTATATTTTTCTGTGGATTAGCTGAAAATGGTATTTATTCTGTTGCTTCAAAGATCCCTTCTATCTTAAACATTTTTCAAACAATTTTTAATCAAGCTTGGACTCTTTCAGCAGTTAAGGATTTCGATTCTGAAGATAAAGATAATTTTTTTACGAATACTTACAAAATTTATAACTGCTTAATGGTTATCATTTGTTCAGCAATTATTGTTGCAGACAAAATTTTAGCAAAGCTACTGTATGCAAATGATTTCTACATTGCTTGGGAATATGTTCCTTGGCTTACTATTGCAATACTATTTGGTGCCATATCAGGTTATATAGGTGGCTTTTTTGCAGCTGTAAAAGATTCAAAAATCTTTGCGCGATCGACTTTATTTGGTGCTTTTACAAATATTATATTAAATTTGTTATTAGTTCCTTTTATAGGTGCATTAGGAGCCGCAATAGCGACTGCAGTTTCCTATTTTGAAGTTTGGGCATTTAGATATTGGCATTCGAGGAGATATATTAAAATTAAGATTAAATTGGTTCGGGATTGTATTAGCTATATTATATTAACATTACAATCAGTTGTTTTACTATCTGTCTCTCAAGATTCTCTTTTATATGTGATTGAATTAGTTCTTTTTGTGTGGATTTTAATTATATATAGAGATGATTTGCTATTGCTATATAGAGCGAGACGTAATAAATCATAATGGTGGAGTACTATGAAAATCGGTATAATAACGTGGTTTACAGGTTCTAATTATGGAACAAATTTACAAGCAATTGCTTTACAGTATTTTTTACGACAGAAGGGAAATGAAGTCAATATCATTAACTATGAAATTGCTCCTCCAATAGTAAGAAATGGTGGAAGAAATTTAATTGAAAAAATAAAGAATCAGCCAGGCAAATATGCAAGAAAATATGCCCTACATAAATATAGATCACAAATAGCAAAACGTAATCAAAAAATGGCAGATGAAATCCGACAGAATTGTATTTTAACTGATAGAATTCAAGATGACAAAGAGTTTATTGATATTTGCAATAAATTTGATTTATTAATATGTGGTAGTGATCAAATTTGGAATCCCAATTGGTATCATAAATTCTATTATGCAGACTATTCTGATATTTTAACATCTAGAATTTCTTATGCTCCTAGTATGGGAGTAAATAATATTCCTGAAGATAAGTTATCAGAAATCATTGCTGGCCTTAGAAAATTTGATTATATTTCTGTAAGGGAAGAGAGAGGTGCTGAGATTCTTGCACCATACCTAAAAGAAAAGCCGACTGTTGTACTTGATCCTACTTTTCTTTTAAGTAAGGAAGATTGGTCTAATATTTTTCCAGACAAAAAGGAAACTGGTACAAGTGACTATGTATTAGCGTTCTTTTTATCTGAAAATAAGCAACAACTTCAAGCCACTCGAGATTTTGCTAAAAAACATAACTTAAGATGCGTTCTTGTACCTTATGGGGGACTTACTTACCTTCAAAATGCTGAAATACATGCAGATGTAAGTTCAGGAGACTTGCTGAACTTAATTCGTCATGCTAGATACGTGGTTACAGATTCTTTTCATATCACTGTTTTTTCTCTTATACATGGGAAGCAATTCTATACTTTTCAGCGTTTCAAGGAGAATGCATACAGTTCTCAAAACGTTAGAATAACAAACTTATTGAAGTTAGTTCATTTGGGACATAGAATGATTCCTTACGAAGCAACATATATTAATGATTTGAAAGAGATTGATTATAAGGCGACATCTCAGATCATGGAAAGAGAAATTTCAAAGAGTAAAGAATTTTTGCTGTCCTCGATTAATCAAGTTAAGACTAATAATAAAAATATTTAATATAAAAAGGGTAATATAGAATGGAAAAAGTAAGTATAATTGTTGCGATTTATAAATCTGAAAAATTTTTGCCTAAGCTTCTAGATTCAATAGTAAATCAAACTTGGCAAAATTTAGAAATTCTACTCATGGATGATGGTTCACCAGATAATAGCGGTGTAATATGTGACCAATATGCTTCTAAAGACGATCGTATCCATGTAGTCCACAGGAAGAATGGTGGGGCATGTGCAGCTAGAAACGATGGACTTTCAAGAGCGACAGGTGAGTATATTCTTATCGTTGATGGTGATGATTGGTTAGAAAATGATTATGTTGAATATTTAATGAATTTAGTACATACAACAGGTGCGGATATGGCTATGAGTGACCATATTTTTACCACTAGAGATCGTAATCAAATTGAAAAAGACAGCATAGAGGTATATACACCTGAAGAGGCTTTCTGTACAATTGTCTACCCTAGAATGCCTATAGGACCATGGAATAAAATATATAAAGCAGATTTACTAAAAAAAAATAATATTGATTTTTCTAGACCTTGGTCGGGTGAGGGACTCTATTTTGCTGCTACAGCTGCTCAATTTGCTAATTGTATCGCTGTTGGTCATAAAAAAATTTACAACTATCGTCTAAATAATGTTAATAGTGGTCTCACTGATTATAATATTGTAATGGGAACAAATGCATTAGAAAATATTAAATTCATTGGAGACAATTTAGTTGTACGAACCAAAAGAACGCAATATGCAGTTGATTGGCATATTTGGAAAAATTATGGTTACACGCTATTTTTAATAGTAGCAACAGATTCTATTGAAGAAAATAAAGAATTATATAATGACTGTATTCATAATATGCGTTCTAGATTAACTTCTGTGCTTGTTCATTCGGAAATAGGAATAAAAGGGAAAGTGAAAATGCTATATCAAGGATTATTCCCAGTACGTTGGGCAAAAAGGGAGTTAAATAAACAATTGGCAGAATTGAAATCAGATGTAATGGACTAGTAGTGGGGTTAGCTAATGGGAGTCAAATCAGTCATAAAAAGAATTATACAATCAACAAAAGAAAAAGAAGTTGTACCAATTCCTCAAGAAGTTGATATTAATCAGTCACTAGATGGTAAAGTAGCGGTTATCATCGGTGGCTCTGGCGGTATTGGATTATCGATTGCAAAAAACTTAAATAAAAATGGATGTAAAATCATTCTTTGTGGGACAAATGCTGAAAAATTAGAAAAAAGTCTTGAAGGATTTTCTAATCCGAGTTATGTTTTTCCAATGGTTTTCAATATAGCTAACACAGAAACAATTGAAGAAAATGTAAAAAAAACATTCTCTATTTTTAGAAAAGTAGATATTTTAATTAATTCAGCTGGAGTTCATACTGAGAATGTAGATTTTTTCACAATGACACCTGATGAATTTGATAGAGTGATGAATATTAACATCAAAGGTGTTTATTTTGTGTGTAGAGAATTTGCAAAAGAAATGAAGCAGAGACCAAGTCGTTCCAAAAGACATATGTTATTAGTCTCATCATCAAGAGGAGCTGAACCAGCCTGGTCTCCTTACGGTCTTTCTAAATGGTCCTTAAACGGTTTGACTCAAGGTTTAGCACAATTGCTGTTACCAGATGGAATAATTGTTAATTCAATTGCCCCAGGATCGACCGCTACGGATTTGATTGGTGTTAAGGAAGGAGACAACATTTTTTCTTGGGAGAATGGTAACAAACGTCTTGTAATGCCAGATGAGGTTTCCAATGTTGCAAGATTACTTGTAAGCTCTTCAGGAGATATGATTGTTGGACAAACAATATACGTCTCTGGTGGGCGTGGAGTTTTTGATATTCGTTAATTTTAGTTTATAAACATTATAATAAATAACCCGTGGTGCTAGTTCATTTCAACATACAATAAAAAGCCCAAATGGACTATACTGTAAGTGACGAAACATACAGGAGGTTAGTCCAAATGAGCCACTTACAGTATACTGCTAAATCTCATCATTTGCAATGGAATGTACGCCAATTATCACAAATTTGTCATCATTTTTATCAAAAGTATTGACCAGATTCCTTTAAACATCGGCGTAACGTTGGATTAGTCAAAGTTTCAGATACATCACTCTTAGTTTTGCTCTTATTGCAGGCTGAATTAGGAATCACTTCGCAAAGACATTTCTACAAAATTTGTCACCTCTTTCCGTGTGGTTAATTACTTGAGAGAAGTCGATTTAATCGACGGTCGAGACAATTAATTTGGTTAGTCCAACTTATCCGAAAAGCTATGAGTGATATACTTCCATCTAATAGAATCGCCATTATAGATAGTTTTCCCTTACCACTTTGCCAACCTGTTCGTAATCACAGAGTTGCCATTTTTAAAGGATTAGCAGATATTGGCTACAACGCCTCTAAACATCTTTGGTTCTACGGTTTCAAGGTTCATATGCTGGTGACCTTATCAGGTTATATTCTGAACTATGTTGTCACACCAGCCTCTGTCCATGATATCAAGGTAGTTTATGAACTATTAGAGGGGTGTAAGCGTTCGGTTATCCTAGGTGATTTAGGCTACTTAAGTAGTGAACTCAAGAAGGACTTAGAACAGATGATTCGTGAACTAGGAGAAGAATATCAAGAACAGGTTAAGCTCATTCAAACGGTGCCTGATTTTAAAGAAGAACTATCTGCCCTCAGAATTATCTCTGAAATCGGCGTAGATATGACGCTCTTTGACTCTGTAGGAAAACTCTGCTCTTGGGCAGGTTTAGTTCCAGCTAACAATGAAAGTGCTGGGAAGAAATACTCTACTCGCATTTCCAAAGGTGGGAGATACCTCAAACCCTTCCTTGTTCAAATCGCTAACGCTGTTGTCAAGTCTGATAAACATCCCGAATTCAAGAACAAGTATCTCAAACTCAAGAAACGATGTGGGCATCGAAAAGCGATTATCGCTATTTGTCGCAGGCTTCTCGTTGCTATCTACCAAGTTCTTCTAAAACGGTTCTTTGTCAACTGTAGTGGGTTGACTTATAATCACATGCGAGAGAGGACTTTGGTCCTCTCTTTCTTGATGTTCAAAGTGATAAGTATTTTTGTTTTG
>JGI24707J26582_10003005_pt1 | contig 12398 bp, 10 predicted proteins | sample BioPla1DNA1_FD_26582 | JGI IMG/M metagenome (IMG submission 26582) | reverse complement strand
GAAAAGCAGCAGAAATGCCTGGTATAATTCTGAACAGGCAGCAGTTAGGAGAACTGGAGAATATCGCTACAGGCCTATACAGTCCGTTGGAGGGTTTTCTGGATGAGTTAAATTATTATAGTGTTATCAATGAGATGCGTATGGGAGACGGTACGGTCTGGACCCTGCCTATTGTCCTCGCTGTCACTGAGGAAGAGGCAAAATCCCTCAGGACCGGTTCGCAGATAGCCCTGAAGGGGGAAGATGGCGTTACATACGGTATCCTGGACCTGGAGGATAAATATCTTCCGGATTTGATAAATGAGGCAGAGCAGGTTTATCAGACCGTAGATGACAGGCACCCGGGGGTGGCCAATCTTTATAATAGAGGGGAGGTCCTGCTGGGAGGCAGGATAACCCTTTTAAACAGGCTCCCTTACCGGGAATTTAATGAGTACCGGAAGGATCCGGCCCAGGTGCGGGAGCTTTTTGCCAGGAAGGGTTGGAAGACCATTGTAGGTTTCCAGACCCGAAACCCCATCCACCGGGCCCATGAATATATACAGAAATGTGCCCTGGAGATTACTGATGGTTTATTGCTCTCACCGCTAGTCGGAGAGACCAAAAAGACGGATATTCCGGCCAGGTACAGGATTGAAAGCTACCAGGTAGTGATGGATAAAATCTATCCGGCAGACCGGGTGGAGATGGTGGTTTTCCCTGTGGATATGAGATATGCCGGGCCCCGGGAGGCAGTGTTCCATGCCCTGTGCCGGAAAAACCTGGGATGTACCCATTTTATAGTCGGCCGGGACCATGCCGGGGTGGGCAATTTTTATGGTACATATGATGCCCAGAGGATATTTAATCAGTTCAAGGCAGAGGAATTGGGGATAATTCCCCTGAAATTTGAGCATGCTTTTTATTGTACCAGGTGTGGTTCCATGGCTACCAGTAAGACCTGTCCCCATGGTGAGGAGTACCATATCATCATGAGTGGAACTAAAATACGGGAACTGTTACACAGGGGAAAAAGGCCACCAGTAGAGGTGAGCAGGCCGGAGGTGGTGGATGTCCTGATTAAGGCCGCAGCCTTCATGTATAGTTAAATTCCTGGGGAAAAACCTCCGGAATAATGAAAAATTTCCAGAAAAAGAAGATGGCATAGAGGAGAAAAAGCCTTTGTGGAGAATATAGTAGATAAATTGCAGAAATATCTTTATATGAACAAGGAGGTTTTTGGATGAGTATTAAGATAGTTACTGATAGTGCAGCCGATTTGCCTCAGAACATTATAGATGAATATGGAATTAAGGTTGTGCCCTTAATGGTTATGCTGGATGACCAGGTCTTTAAGGATGGAGAGACGATTAAGGCGGAGGAATTATTCCAGGGGATGCGGGAAGGAAAGGTCTATAAGACTTCCCAGGTCTCTGTGGGGGATTTTACGGAGTTATTTAAGAGTTACATAGAAGAAAAGCAGGATATAATCTATATTGCTTTTTCTTCTGCCCTGTCGGGTACTTATCAGTCAGCAGTGATGGCAAAAAACCAGGTGTTGGATGAGAATGCCGGTATCAGTATTGATGTAGTTGATACTAAATGTGCCTCTCTTGGTTTTGGCCTGGTGGTCTATCAGGCAGCCAAAATGGCCAGGGAGGGTAAGAGCCGGGAGGAAATCCTGGCTGCAGTTGATTTTTATAGTAAACACATGGAACATATCTTCACAGTGGATAATCTGGAGTATCTCTATCGTGGAGGCCGGGTAACCAGGACCAGTGCCTTTTTAGGGGGCCTTTTGAATATTAAACCGCTTCTGCATGTGGAGGAGGGAAGGCTGGTTCCCCTGGAGAAGATAAAGGGCAGGAAAAGGGTCCTGAAGAGGATGCTGGAAATCATGAAGGAGCGGGGAAGAGATTTTGATTCCCAGACTATTGGCATCAGTCATGGTGATGATCTGGATACGGCCCTGGAGTTAAAGGGACTGATCCAGGAAGAACTGGGAGCAGATGATTTTGTAATAAATACCATTGGAGGTACCATTGGTGCCCATGCCGGCCCAGGAACCATAGCTCTTTTCTTTTTGAATAAGCTGCCGGAATAAAGGTATTGTTTCAAAGGTGTATTTATTCTGGCGGTTAATGATAGTTACAATCAGGATTTTAAGTAAATCACCGGGCAGGAATGGTATCATTCCTGCCTTTAATGTATCCAGGCAACCTGATTTTACTCCAGAGACCCTGGCCAGTATCAGGCTTTTTAAAATTGCTTCAATAGATAGGATTAGATGAGTTCGGCGATGACTTCAATTTCTACCTTAACATCCCGGGGAAGGCGGCTGACCTCCACACAGCTCCGGGCAGGATAGGGTTCAGTGAAGAATCCGGCATAGACTTCATTGACCCTGGGGAAGTCCTCCATATCTGTAATATAGATGGTAGCCTTGACTACCTTCGCCAGGCTGCTGCCGGCTTCCTTCAGGATATGGCTTATATTTTCCAGGCATTGCCGGGTCTGTTCCTGAATATCATTGCTGACCAGTTCTCCCTTGGCATCCAGAGGAATCTGGCCGCTGACAAAGATGAGATTTCCGCTGATTATTCCCTGGGAATAGGGGCCTATGGCCTGCGGGCTTTTCTCCGTATTTATATTTCTCAAAACTGCTCATCTCCTTATTCAGTATTCATTTATCAATCATTTTAAGTAGTTTAACCGTTAAAATTCGCCTATGAAACGGGGTTCTGGCTCCAGTTTTATGCCCTTTTCTTTATATATTTTATCCTGGACCAGTTTGATCAGTTTTATTACATCAGCCGCTGTGGCATTACCCAGATTGATGATGAAGCCGGCATGCTTTTCTGAAATCTGGGCATCCCCTATCCGGTATCCCTTCAGGCCCAGTTCTTCAATCATGGGGCCTACATAATGACCCTCCGGCCTCTTAAAGATACTGCCGGCACTGGGCCATTCCAGAGGTTGTTTTTCCTTCCTCCTCCTGTTGAGTTCCAGCATTTTGGCTTTAATCTCTTCTTTGTTGCCTTTTTCCAGTTCCATGGAGACAGTCAGGACGATGAGGGGCTTTTTCTGTAAGATACTGTAGCGGTAGGAGAGTGCCAATTCCTCCTTGCTGTAAATATATTCATTACCGGCATAGTCCAGGAGGCTTGCTTCTCTGACGACATCTTTCATTTCACTGCCATAGGCACCGGCATTCATGTAGAGGGCACCACCCAGGCTGCCGGGTATGCCGCTGGCAAATTCCAGCCCGCTGAGGCCTGCTGCCAGGGCCTTGTTGGCCAGTGCGGCCAGGGTGATTCCGGCTTCAGCCTTGATTATAGTCCCTTCGATATTCACATTTTTTAATTCCCCAGTATAGATGATCATCCCCCTGTAACCCTTATCCCCTACTATGATATTGCTGCCTTTGCCCAGGATGAAAAAGGGAAACTGGTAATCCTGTAATAATTGCAGCAGTTCTATCAGGGTATTTTTTGTTTTGGGGATGGCAAAGATATCGGCCTTGCCGCCGATTTTAAAAGAGGTATATTCCTTCAGTTTATGATCATATCGCAAATCCAGCCCTTCGATATTGGCCAGGGCCTTTTTTAATTTATCCAACATGGCTACACCTTCTTTGTTTTCTTCAGAGCATATAGCTTATATCAATAGTATATTTGTTTTTTATTTTTCAATTACTGAAATATATTGCATAATGCAATATATCCTTATAAAAGATATTGCGTAAGGCAGTAAGCTGCTTAAATTTTATTTTACCATAGATGAAAAGTAAACCCAAGGGCCGGATAAAATTTTAATATATTTAGGAATTTTTTTTGAAAGAAAATATATTTCTGGTATAATAAAATAAAAATGGGAAATGCTTTACCATCTATGGAAGGTGATCGAGATCGAGGTTAAGAGCATTCCGGTTGAGAGGATTAGGGTGAAGAGAGAACAGGTGAGGGAGAGTTTTGATGAGGATAGGTTAAATATGCTGGCTGAGTCCATTGCCCAGTTCGGCCAATTGCAGCCGGTCATCGTTCAAAAAGATGGCCAGGATTATCTCCTCATTGCCGGAGAAAGGAGACTGAGGGCTGTCATGCAAAACCAGGAAGAGGAGATAGCGGCAGTGGTCCTGAGCGGAGAACTCAGTGAAGACAAACTGTATCAAATCCAGTTGGTTGAGAACATTCAAAGGGAGGACTTAAATGCCCTGGAACGGGCCAGGGCCATTAAGAAATTGATGGATTTGACTGGATTAAACAAAAAGGAAATCAGCAAGAGGCTTGGAGTGCCGAGGACTACCCTGACAGATTGGTTGAATATTCTGGAGGTCAGTGAAAAGTACCAGCAGGAGGTACTGAAGGAAGATTCGCCCCTGACCCTGTCCCATGTATCCCTGGCCAGGGCCCTGGCCAGCAGGACCGGTGACCCGACCAAAATGAATAAATTATTGGATGGGGTGCTCAAATACAGGTTTAGCAGAGAAGAGACCAGGGAGATTGTAGAGATTGTTTATAAATACCTGCATATAGAGATGGAAGAGGTCTTTAATGCAGTCCTGTTGAGGAGGGAACATAAAAGGATCAGCAGGGAAAAAGAGATTCTGCGGAGGGTTGGAACCCGCAGGGACCCCGGCAAGCTGTTGGTAGAGACCTTTAATGATTTCAGCTGCCGCCTGGAGAAGTTTATAGAACAGGTGGAGAAGATTGAGGAAGAGGATAAAATAGATCTACTGGAGGAGTTTCTTTATATCTGCCAGTTGATGGGTATCATGGTGCCTGAAATGAAGGATACATACAGGGTCAACAGGGAGAGCCTGTCCGCTGTTATAGAGAAGTAAATTCCAGAGAAGTGAACCAGTGATATGGGAAATAGTAAATAAGTCCTGAAGAAACCGGGTCTATCCGGGTAAAAAGTTTATTCAGGTAAAGAAGAGAGGGGAGATATTGTGCTATCTCCCCTCATTTTTATAGGCACTGACAACACCTGGCGGATTTAAGAAAATACGGCCCGGTGCCGGCTTATTTAGCCGATGATAACAGTCTCTGATTTCTCCATGGATTCGGCGATGAGTCTTTCGATTTCCAGGTCTTTTTCTGCCTCCAGGGTATCCTTCAGGGTGGGCCTGGTCACCGGATGTTTGGGTACGAAGATGCTGCAGCAGTCTTCATAGGGCAGGATTGATGTATTATAGCTACCAATCTTCCGGGCAATCTGGATAATCTCTGTTTTATCCATGCTGATAAGGGGCCTTAAGACCGGCAGATTGGTTACCTCATTGATAACATGCATGCTTTCCAGGGTCTGGCTGGCTACCTGGCCGATACTCTCACCGGTAACCAGGACCAGATTCTTATTTTTTCTGGCCACTTCCTCCGCAATCCTGAACATCATCCGGCGCATGATGGTAATGGTATATTTGGGCGGGCATTTTTTACGGATTTCCATCTGGATATCGGTAAAATGATTTATGAAGAGATTAATCTTGCCGCCGTATTTACTGAGAATCCTGGCCAGATCAAGGACTTTTTCCCTGGCCCGGTCACTGGTATAGGGAAAGCTGTGGAAATAGATGGCATCAAGGGTCATTCCCCGCTTCAGGGAGAGCCAGCCGGCTACAGGGCTGTCAATCCCGCCAGAGAGAAGGAGCAGCCCCTTGCCGCTGGTGCCCACTGGCAGGCCGCCAATACCCGGGATGGATTCTGTGTAGACCAGGGCCTTGTCCCTCCTGATTTCCAGGCTGAGGAGATGTTCCGGATTATGGACATCTACCTTCAGTTGTTCAGGCCTCCTGGTATTGATATTTCTCAGGAGATGGGCCCCCACTTCCCGGCTGATCTCCGGGCTCTGGAGGGGAAATTCCTTATTGGGCCTGCTGGTCTCCACTTTAAAGGTAGCCGGGTATTCCTTTACCGAATAGTCGAAGACTTTCAGGGCCATTTCCTTTATTTTTTCTATCTCTGGTTCAATTATCGCTACAGGACTGATGGAGACAATGCCTGGTATCAATTTTAATTTCTCTATATATAGCTCAGGATTTCCTTCGATATAAAGATAGATCCGGCCATAGCTTTTTTCTATCTGATAAGCCCCTGTTTCCCGCAGGGCGCCTTTGATGTTTTCGANCAGTTTGTTGACGAAAAAGGAGCGGTTTTTTCCTTTAAGGCTGATTTCGCCAAACCTGACCAGTAGTGCTTTGTACATGATAATCCCCTTTCGTTTTTAGTTGTATTTATGATAAGCAAAATAAAGGACTAGAAAAAGGTTTTCAATTGTTTAGCAAGGCTTGCCAATGCATAATCCAGCTCCTCTATGGTATTGTAAGTAGAAAAGCTGACCCTGATGGTACCGTCGATTTGTTCCATCGGCAGGCCGATAGCCCGGAGTACATGGCTTTTTTCCCTGCTTTTGGAATGACAGGCAGAACCGGTGGAGACATAGACACCTTCTGCCTCCAGGCTATGGATCAGGACCTCGCCCTTGATTCCCGGAAAGGATATGTTCAGGATATGGGGTGCACCATCTTCCGGGGAGTTGATGATAACTTTCCTGTCTATTTTTTCCAGGCCCCTTATAAAGTGGTTTTTGAGCCTGTCCAGTTCCTGGTTATATGGATTTTCCTCTGTATAATCAGGCAGGGCATCCAGAGCAGGGATGAGGCCGGCTATACCGGGGATATTTTCGGTACCACAGCGGTAACCATTTTCCTGGCCGCCACCGGTCTGGAGGGCCCTCAGTTCTATCCCCTTTCTCTTATAAAGGACACCGATACCTTTGGGTCCATGGATTTTATGACCGCTGATAGAGAGCAGGTCTACCATGCTTCTGGCCGGCTGGACCAGCATTTTTCCAAAGGACTGGATACAATCTGTATGGAAGAAGGTATTCGGATTCTTTTCTTTGATGATTGTACCGATTTCAGCCAGGGGATGGATGGTTCCCAGTTCATTGTTGACATGGATGATACTGGCCAGGATGGTCTCAGGGGTGATGCTATCCCTTAAATCATCCAGGGAAATCCGGCCATAGCGGTCGGCCTCCAGGAAGGTAACTTCAAAACCTTCTTCTTCCAGGGCCAGAAAGGATTCCAGAACAGAAGGATGCTCCACTTCAGTGGTAACCAGGTGCCTGCCCCGGTTTTGATATTGGTAGGCAATCCCCTTGATGGCCAGATTATTGCTTTCAGTACCTCCGGAAGTAAAGATAATCTCTTCCGGGGAGACAGCCAATTTTTCTGCTATTTTCCGGCGGGCTGCCTTGAGGATTTTTTCTGCCTTCAGGCCTTTATTATGCAGGGAAGAAGGGTTGCCATAGTTATCTGTCAGGGTTTGAACCATGGCTTCAACTACTTCCGGCAGGGGCCTGGTAGTGGCACTATTATCTAAATAAATTTCTCTCATTTTGATCACCTTAATTTATTAAACTTGACAACTTGTATTATAACATAGAAATCCATTCTCTACAAAAAAATACCTTTCAGCTGCGGAAGTGTTTGATATCTTCAATAGTGATGGCTTTGACAGCCAGCATGATGAATAGATATATGAGGATAGTGATTAATAACAGGATGATTATTTCCAATTTAAAATTGAGCTTTAAAAGGGGCAGGAACCTTTTCAGGATGGGCAGGGCATAAAAAATTATTATACTGGCCAGTAAAGGTTTGGCAAAACAGTCTTTAATACTGATACTATATCCAATATTATCTCCGATGGAGATGAAATTAAGTATGGCAGTGAGGATTATCCCGAGTGAGATGCTGACGGCAGCACCACTGATACCGGGTAAGGGGCCGGTAAGGAAAAGGATACCCAGTAATTTGATACCGGAACCTATGAGCATATTTAACAGAGAGAGGCCGGGTTTACCCAGGCCGTTGAGCATGCCGTTGGAGACCTGCTGGTAATAGAGGAAAGTAGAGCTAAGGCCCATGATGGACAGGATTTTTCCGGCCTGGGGATAGGCGAAGAGGAGTCCGCATAACTCTGTACCCAGTCTGAAGAATATAACGGTAAGGGGAAAACCCAGATAGGTACAGATCCGGATGACATCCTGGTAATTGCTTTTGATTTTCCGGAAGTCTTTCCGGGTATAGGCATCGGCAATGGTGGGTACAAGGCTGGTGGTCAGGGCAATGCTTATCACTGTAGGCAGGTAAATTAGCTGTTCGGCCATACCGCTTAACTGGCCATAGAGGGAGGTGGCCTCTTTCAGGGTAAATCCTTTCAGCTGCAGCTGGCGGGGGATCAGGACGGCCTCAGCATTGAACATGAGGGAATGGGCCAGCCTGCCTGCTGTGATAGGCAGGGCCAGCCGGGCCATTTCCTTAAAGTCTTCCCGGTAATTGTGGTACAGGTTTTTCTGTATTTTTTCCTTATCTACCTGAAAATCCCTGAATAGGCTGTTAATGAAAAGGATACTTAAAAGGATGAAGGCAGAGAATTCGCCAATGGATATCCCCAGGGCTATACCGGCTGAGCGGTAATGGACAGCCTGATGGCGGAGCAGGGCCAGGAAGAGCAGGGTAGCCAGAAAGCGGCTGACCTGTTCTATGGTCTGGGCCAGGGCTGTGGGTGTCATGTTATGCATGCCTTGAAAGAAGGCATTGAAACAGGAAGAGAGGGAACTGAAGAGGAGGGCCGGTAATATGGCCAGGATGAGCAGGATAGTCCTGCTGTCCCTGTAGATTACTGTACTGATAAATCTTACCCCCGGAAGCATGATGGCAATAATCAGGCTGGCCGTACAGAGGACAAAAAGGAGGGAAAGCTTCAGGAGATTATAGCTGCCCAGAAGGTCTTTTCTGGCCATCCTTTCGGGAATCAATTTGGCCATGGCCATGGGAAAACCGGAAGTGCTGAGCAATAAGAGGGTCACAAAGAGGGGAAAGACCCTTTGAAACAGGCCTAAACCCTCATCTCCGGCCATCCTGACAATAATTACCCTTAAAATAAAACCGATGAAGCGGTTGAAGAGCCCGGCAAACATTAAAATCAGGGCACCCTGTAAAAAGGATTGTTTTCTCATCTTGACCTTCCTTACTTGTAATATTACCTGCCGTCCACACCTGTTTTATGATAAAGGTCTGTACAGGATAGACTGGCTATTATATATGTATTTATAATAATAAAAAAAATTCTACCCGGAAACCGGGCAGAATTGTATTTCATCGTTCTTGTCCCCATAAATAGGTCTGCAATTATTTTATTGGTTAGCATTGAACCAGGAGTTTACCGGTTTGCCGTTTTCGTATTCAATCCAGACCGCCTTACTGTCTTTATCCAGGGGAACTATGATGACAGTGCCTTCCTCAAACCTGGTATTCTGGTCCCTCAGGTAATTGGCCCTGAGGAGTGATTTGATGGAAATGCCGTTCTCATAAGCTATATCAAAGATATATTCGCCGCCCTTTTTCACTGTATAAAGCTTATGCTGCTTGAATAAGGCGGGGTTAACAGGCATCAGTAATCTCTGGCCGGTGTAAATTCCTTCATTTTTCTTTAAACCATTGATGGCCCGGATTCCCTCTTCCGGGATTTCATAAAATTCGGCTATGCCGGCCAGGGTGTCATTACGCAGAACCCGGTAATAGCTGTTTACCTGGCTGCCTGTCCTTCTCAGATAGGTGTATTTAGTGGAATCCTTCAGGGGTATTACCAGAACCTCTCCTTCTTTGATATCGTTTACATTCTTGAGGTTGTTGAAGTTAATCAGGGCAGATGTTTTAATACCGAAGTTTTCAGCTATCTGCCAGATACGGTCTCCCTTTTGTACCCTGTAGAAGGTGTAGGGGAGGTAATTCTGGTTTTGCCCCTTATTATTTTGCTTATTATTATTTTCCGGTTTTTCTTCAACTGGCTCAGCTCCCCTTAAGGGGACAAGCAGCTTTCTGCCAACATAAAGATCATAGGAATTCCTGATATCATTCAGTTCAACAAGCTTCTGGACTGTGGTACCGTATTTCCGGGCTATATTCCAGAGAATATCACCTGGTTTTACAGTGTAGTAAAAGTAGGCTCCTTCTGCCGGCCTGTTATCCTTTGTTTCTGCCGGGATCAGGAGGGTCTGTCCAATATAGATATAATATGGTGCCTTCATATTATTCAATCTTATAATTTCCTGAATCTCTACATTGTGGTCTCTNGCAATTTTCCAGAGCAGGTCACCGGTCTTGACAGTATATCTGGTATAATTTTTATTACCTGAATTATTTTCAGGGTTATTTCCCTTATTTTCGCCCAGGTATAGTTTCTGACCGATATACAGGTTGTTGGGGTCATTTAAATTATTTATCCGGGTAAGTTCTTCTATGGTGAGACCTGTCTTCTGGGAGATAGTCCAGAGACTATCGCCTGTTTTCACAGTATAATAATCTGCTGCCTGGATAAGCATGGTGGCGGTAACCAGGAAAATAAGCATTGCTAGCATTAATCTTTTCCTCATAATTCTTCTCCTTTCATTTATGATTTTTATTACTTTTGCAGTATAACATATGTAATCTTTATATATCAACTGTAATTATTTCCATTAGGTAAAAAGTAATATAATTTAAAAATAAGGCAGGATTTGTTTAAAAATTAGCGAATATATCTATTATAGTGAAGATACGGGAGGGTAAAAAATGGCTCAAACCATTAGGGTAGAGACATATAAATTAAGACCAGGAATGCGTGTTGCCAGGATAGTCGAAAACCAATTTGGAGCAGTATTATTGAATCCCGGTATGATATTGGATGAAAACGTAATAAATAAACTAAAGAGAATGGGAATTCCGGAAGTAGTTATCTATAATGAGACAGATAGAGAGGTAGAAGAGAACCAGCAGAAATTTACAGAGCAATATATTGACAGTATAGGAAACTTTAAAGAAGTAATGGATGGTGCAAAAAGACAGAATAATATCAATTTTGCAAGCCTGAAAAAGATTGCCGATAATTCCCTGCAAATGGATACAAATAGAGATATTGTTTCCATGTTGAGTATGGTCAGGAGTGTTGATGAATATACCTATTCTCACTCAGTAAATGTCGGGATTCTGGCCATGATGTTTGGCCGCTGGTCTGGTCTTAAAGAAAAGGAGATAAGACAATTATTATATGCAGGTATGCTGCATGATATTGGCAAGGCCAAAATACCTGATGAGATTTTAAATAAAAGAGGCCCCCTGACAGAACAGGAATATAATATCATGAAAACCCATACCGTCCACGGTTACCAGTTGACCAAATCCTGTACACTTTTATCTGAAAATATACGTCAGGCGGTATTGCTGCATCATGAGCGGAATGATGGTACCGGTTATCCCTTTGGTCATGAGAAAGAGAAGATACCCTTTATGGCCAGGGTCCTGGCTATTGTAGATACCTATGATGCCATGACCTCTGACCGGGTTTACAGGGGCCAGAGGCCTCCTTTTGAGGTGTTTGCCCTTTTTGAAGAGGATTTACAGAGTTATGACCTTTTACTTACCAATGTTTTTATGAACCGGATGGCCCAGTTTTATCTGGGTGAGATGGTGGAGCTGGATAATGGCCTCCTGGGCGAGATTGTTTTCATAAATCCCAATCAAATCTCCAGACCCATCGTAAAAGTAGGGGACCAGTATATTGATCTTAGTGACAGCGACCTGAATATCAAGAAAATAGAAATTAAGAGACCTGCTTATTTAAATAATATTGATATAGCAGACCAACAGGAGAATATATCCGGTTAATCATTTTCATCAGGCTAAAAGTTTGCTGTTGGATTTAATTTTTTTGATGACAAATTCCATATTGAGAGAATTGATGATTACAGCATCCTTTAAAAAAGTGGCTGCCATGGTGTTAAAGCCAAGGAGAAAGGGAATATTGACACAATTATTCCTGTGACTTTCCTTAATGATTATCAGGCCCACTTTTTTTTCTTTTGCCGCCCATTTTTTACTTTCCTTTTTGTTCAGTGGTTTGATTTCTATTTCGTGGATGGTAGTCTGGAAGGAGCTTATCCTGATACCATCCTGTTTTGTTGTTATTTTAACCATCTGGCCCCGGTAATCTTCATGCAGCTTATTGAAGATTTCTTCAAAGGTTGAGAGCTGGAGCATTTTTCAACACCTTCCTTTTTTATTTACCTGACTGATGTTATTATTAGCCGTTTTTTCTTATTTTATACCCGGGTTAAGAGGAAATATTGGTGGAAAGAAAGCTTTAAATAAAAAACCACCTAAATGGTGGTTTGATTTTTTAAAATAAACCTGGTATATCCGGGATATTGACCTCACCTATAATCTCTTTCTTTTTACTGCCCTCCAGTTCCCTGGCTTTTTTAAGGGCATTATTGGTAGCCTCTACCACAGCCTGGATCAGATTATCTTTCTTTATACTGCTGATCTGGCCGGGGTTAAAACGGTAGTCCAGGATTACTCCCTTGCCATT
>JGI24707J26582_10003003_pt1 | contig 12401 bp, 11 predicted proteins | sample BioPla1DNA1_FD_26582 | JGI IMG/M metagenome (IMG submission 26582) | reverse complement strand
ACTATCAGGAGCCTACAAAACGGAAATAACGCCAGGTGGCATATTATTAGCTACCGGTCTTATTGGTATACGTTTTGTAGACTCTTTTTTTCTGCGCTTATTTCCGTTTTGACTCCGGAAATGGAGAGAAAATGGAAAAGACAATTGGAATGAGAATTAAGGAATGCAGAATGAAATTAGGGATGACACAGCAGGATTTGGCAGATGCATTGTATATACCGAAGACAACGGTATCGTCCTATGAGCGTGACGTGGTTGATATGAAAATGGGTATTATCAAGGAAATGGCAAAGGCGTTGCATACTACGGCTGGTTATTTGATTGATGGAGAAAAGGGGGAACTAGACGCGGATGTGATGCAGGTGGCTAGGATGATGCAGGAAATGTCGGTAGAGTTAAGAAGGGTTGCTATGGAGCAGGTTAAGACGTTGAAAGAGTTGTTAAAGTAAAATAATCAGGTTTTTGTATGGTGATGGTATGAAAGTGATGACTGCATATTATGTGTATAATTGTATTCTTAACATGGATGAGCTGGAAAATGATGAAAATGCACAAAATCATATCGTCAAATAACGATAATAATTGACAAAATAGTCGAAAAATATTAAAATTATATTAATTTTACGATTGGATTATGACTATATATAAATTTACGAGGTGGAAGGGATGTTAAAGGATTTTTTAAAACAGAAAAAGGTTATTGCTTTTATTGGCTGCGTTGCTGGAGCGATTGTAGTAATGTTATTAGGAATGGTTAGTAGCAACAAGATAGATGTTATTGTTCAAATGGAAAGGGCGTTGAATGAAGATGATAAATATGCGTATGTTGATTGCTTCCTGCCGGAAGACAAAGAGGATGCAGAAATTTCGTACGGGCTGATAAATTTGGACGAAATATATGGGGAATTATCTGACGAAGAGATTGATTATACATTCAAATTTATGCAAGGAGAACGTACGGAAGTTAATAGTTACAAAAGTACAGTGGAAGTTGTTATTGCTAAATATGATGGAGATGAATGCATAGGGATTGACAGTGTAACAATGACGATAATTGAAGAAGATGGTAGGGAATACATAGAAGGATAGGTAGAATGGCATGAGAAAAATAAAAAAAATCATAATAGTCTTATTAGGGGTATTAATGTTGATGTTAACTGGTTGTGGAAGTGGTTCTACTGTTAACACGACCCTTAATATAGAAAGCAATCTTACGGGAAATAGAAATATGCAGGTTGTTATTTCTCAAAGTACTATTAGTGAGTATTTTTCGGGGTCGCAAGACGACTTAAATAGTCTCATAACAACATACTGCCCTACTGGTATGACATGGACTACAGAGACAGTAGACTCTAATTATGTATATAATTTTGTGGTTGATTTTACATCTGTTGAAGACTATACCAGTAAGATTACAGATATTTTAGGAGAAGAACCGATAATAGAAATCACATGTCCAGATGGTGTATGGGTTAGTGGAGTTTATGTGAGCGAAAGTTTTTCGTCAACAGACTTACTGAAATGGTTATCCGAGGCTGTTGTAAGTGAGGGATTAGTTAGTTCTAGTTATGCAAGTGACATTTTTGGAACGGGAGATACGAAAGTAGTTCACGCGGGTGAGGAAAATGCCACTTCATCGCAGATATACTTGGATAAAATTGATTATGAAGAAATTAGTGCAATCAACATTGTGACAGATGTTGTGGAAGTTGGAACGTATAATAGAAAAGTTGAATTTGTAGTTCCGGAAGCGTCAATGAGTAGTAGGGGTGATGCCATAAGAGAATATATGAATGGAATAACACCAGTAGGTGCTGAATGTGTAGAGAATACATCAGAGGGAATGACGAATTTTACTGTTTCAGGAACACAGCTTAATTCTGATACTATTACATCCTTTATGAAAACGGTATTTGGAAATGATAATTATAGGATGGAAAAAGAAAATGTAGACGATAATTTTTCGCCATTTGTCTTTAATGATTATTTTGTTGAGTGTATTAAACTTAACAATTATGTAGTAGGTGGATTGAGTACAAAGTGTAGATATATTGTGCAGGATTCGGATGTTTATGATACATATATAGCGTCGAATATGGATAATTTGCAAAGTGCATTTACCTCGGGAGATGAGATTGGTTATTCTGGCTATTCGATATTGACGGATATCTATTACTACGGAAGAGATGAAAGTGAATTGGATTTTCCGGTGTTGGTACAAAAACAATATAATGCATTTGATTTAAGCGTATCCACTGCAAGAACGCACTCTGGAGATTGGAATAGAGAAACGGTGATTTCGTTTGAAGTGATTCCAACCGAGATAGAGATAGAGACTATTATGAGCAAGTTGAATTCGCTGGTTCAAGTAGATATGGATGAAACTGCATCAGATGTTGCGGAAGATACTGAAGAATTAAATAACGAAGAGGAATCAGAGACGACTACAAAGGAAGCAACAATGACAGAAGAATCCGACGAAAATAGCAAGGAAAAAAATGTAGAGTGCGCTGCGACTACAATAAGCAATAATATTGATGGAGAGGTATGGAAAGTCATTATTGGACAAGCAGGGTCACGAGAGGCATTAAATCTCGGCACTGAAATGTTATTGAAAACGGACAGTGATTTATATTATGCAAATAGCGGAAAGTTCTACGATGTAAAGAAAAATGAAGCATATGTGGAAAAAATCAATTATGCAACACTACTCGGAAATACCAGTGCTGGGTTTAGTTCTACTTATGAATTAGATTTAGGTATTGGTGCCAAGATGGATTACTGTAATTACTATGATATGGATTACGTAACGACTGTAGATTCCGGAAAATTAGTAGTAGAAGGACTGGGAAGTAACATAGCGGTAGAGTATGTTGGTACGTACATTGATATTTTGGCAATTGTTTTTTGGTGCTTAATAGTTCTGGCATTATTATTGTTAATTTGGACGATGTTTGTAATGTTTAAAAAACATCAAAGTGCTAGAACTGAAAAAGTTACAAGAGGTAATTCGTTCTGCATGAAGTGTGGAGCAAAAAGAGAAGGAGATGAGGTCTTTTGCTCGCAGTGCGGAGAGAAGTTTTAGTACAACAGATTAAGCATATTATGATATTCTTTGCAGCATTGTTATTGCCTATAGCGTTATTATATGGATATGTACGAATTGTTGTAATGCGACCAGCTTTTTTTGAGAGGGTTTTATACGGAGAGGAATACGATTTGTCCAAGAAAATCGGAATAAGCCCGTCAGAATTAGAAAGGGTTCTCGATAAATTGTTTGGGTATGTGTTGGGAAGCGAGGATTCTCCAATCGTAGTCATAGAACAGGATGGATATAGAGTAAATTTTTATAATGAGAGAGAATTAAAACATCTGGAGGACGTAAAGAACATATTTGAGAATATCCAACGGTATATCTATGGAATAGTATTGCTTGAGGTTTTTGTGATTGCATTTCTTATAAAAGGAATATCAGTGCGAAAACTGTTTCGGATAATGTGCTGTGTAGAGATATTTCACGTAGGATTTTTAACGGTGGCATTACTTATTGCAAGAAAGAGTATGGTGTTATTTGTCTCACTATTACACAAGGCGCTATTTGATAATAATCGATGGATATTAAATGATGCAACAGATCGATTGGTTTGTTTGTTCCCGAAGGTGCTTTATAAAGAGGCTCTATTATATTTTGTTTATATATGGTTGCTTGTTGCGACCGTTATAAATATTTTCATTATAGTAAAAATCAGGAGGAATAGAAATGGCACTGTTTGATGAAATTAGCAAAAAAATATCAGCTGCAAGTCAAAGCGTTGCACAAAAAGGAAAGGAAATGACGGATTCTATTAGAATAAATTCGTTGATTTCAGAGGAAAACAAAAAGGTGAGTTCTTTATATGCGACAATAGGCGAGAAATATATAGCCGTGTATGAAGGCAAGTATGATCCTGAATTACAAGAATATGTAGATAGTGTAAAGGCAGCGATAAGAAAAATTGATGAATTAAATGCTCGATTGCAGGAGATGAAATCAACAGCTAAATGTAGTGCGTGTGGAGCAGAAAACCCTAAGACAGCACAGTTTTGTGCATCATGTGGGAATGCAATTAATAGTGTGGATGAGAATGATGATATAAAAAAGTGTGCTAAATGTGGAGCGACATTGAATGAAGGATTACGGTTTTGTACATCATGTGGTCATCCTGTAGAAGAAAGTAAAGGAGAATAATTATGCAGAAAACAAAATTAGGAATTTCGGTAGGTTTATTAGGTTCATGTATTTGCTTTATCGCTTTGTTTGGAGGATTAACCCCTACAATTATTTTGGCAGGGTATGTTTTGTTGATGGAAGACAATGAATGGTTAAAGAGATGTGCTGTAAAAGCAATAGCAGTTGTCTTAACAGTTTCATTTGCAATTACTGTAGTTGGATTAGTTCCAGATTTGTTGTCATGGATAAGTTCTATTGTTAGGGTGTTCGAGGGAAACTTTGACTATGCAGTTATAAATTCAATAATTGGCGTTTTCAATGGTGCAATGGATATTTTGAGGACTTGTGTGCTTCTTTTACTTGGTGTTAAAGCGTTGAATCAGGGCACAATTACAATACCGATTGTTGACGGAATTATATCAAAATACATGTAGTGAGATGGAGGTAAATAAAATGGCAGGTTTCTGTGGAAATTGTGGAAATCAATTAGGTGAAACAGATAAGGTGTGCGGAAATTGCGGAACACCAGTACAAGGAAAGGCTCCAATAGTAACTGATGTTGCAGTTGACAATCAAAAGTCTGAAAAAAAGATTGGCGGGAATAAGCGAATAAAATTGGTTGCAGTTGCAATAGTTGCAATAGTTGCGATTGTGATTATTTCCAATCTTATTAGTAATAATACTGGATATAATGGAACAATTAAAAAGATGGTAAAGGCTTTTGAAAAATATGATATGACCACGTTACAAGGGTTAACAAGTGAAATCAGTGATGAAAAGTATGGAATGTGGTACGGAGATGAATTGGAGAACTATTACGAGGATAGAGTATCGGATGCATTAGATAATATTGAGGAGCGAGTAGGTACCATAAAATCAATTTCTTACGAGATTACTGACACAACCGAGTTCTCAGAAAGAAGATTAGATAAGTTGAAGGATGAACTTGTTGATACTTATGAAATGTATGTTGATGATATTAAGGAAATAATACAAGTTGATTTGAAACTTACAGTAAAAGGTAGCAAAAAGAGTTCGTCATATAATGTAGATAAATTATGGCTGATCAAAGAGAGTAGCGGATGGAAATTATTGTATGGAGATTTAAATTATTAATTATATAAGTAATTTGGCCGGGCTGTTATTTGCGAATAGAAACCTCACCTTTGAAGTATAAGGAGAGGTTTTTTCTCAGGAGGAAATATGAATATTGGTTTACAAATTGGATTAGGACTAATTCCTGGACTTGTGTTAATTCTTTTCCTGCAAGTTAAAAAAAGGATGTATAGCAAGAAGAGCATTTTGCTTTCCTTGTTTATGGCATTATCTTGCGTTGTTTGCTTGGTGTCTGGTATAAGAACTGGTATTAGAGAAGGCTTTATAGAATCACAAATTTCAAAGAAAGAAATTATAAATTTTGCTAATGCTTTGGTTTTAGAAGGTGCATATGATTCGGCGATTGAAGTAATTAACGATTACGATAATAGATATGGCTATGATAATGAATGTAGATTACTTCTCGCGCGTATAAGTTTGCTTGAAGCTGATTATGATAGAGCAAATGCTTTATATGATTATTTGTGTAAAAATACAAATCTTGTAGATGAACAATCGCAAGAAGTATTTATGGCGAGAAATAATATTGTAGATATACAGGGAGAATTATTGCAGATTCAGTATCTTCTTTCGCAAAATGAAAATATTGAGGATTATGGTTATACAAATGAACGTTATATAACAATAAATAAACAGATTGAAGAATATGATTTTGATAAACAACGCGAAGAGATTTTTCGGCGAATCGAAAAAGAATATAAGCTTCCAAAAGATAGTATATCTTATGCTGAAGTAATAGCTGAGCTTGCTGAGCTGTCTGATGGTGAGGCTGTTGAGAAAGAAAGTACCAAGAAATATAAGCGTGTTTTTTCGAAATTAGAAGAGGGGATGCCAGAACTACTAGAATTAAACTGCGTTAATAATGCAAGAATAAAAGCATATGTGATGGCTGGCAATTTTGAAGATATATCTAGAAGTATTAATTCAGAATCTACGTATCATGAGCTTTTAGTTGCATCCGAAATGTATATGGGAGGATTTATAAGACAGAGCGATTTTGATAACAATTATGCAAATTATGATGACGTTGTTACGGATGAGTTAGTGGAACAGCTTGAGAAAATATATGAAAAAAATTACAAAAATTTTACAAAGGTTGAAAGAAGAAAACTTAAGACAAGAATTAATGCGTTGTCGGTTCAGTTAGACAATCCTGAACTATTGACAATGAAAACACAGTTGATACAACAATCGGAAGATATGCCATCTTCAGATCAAACAAAAGTTTATCTGGAGGTAGCAAAAATAGAGCATTATTTTGAAAACGAAACAGGAACGGACAGATATTTAAGTGAAGCTATATACAGTTCAACCAATAATGAAGATGATGAATATGTGTATGGAATGACTCAGATTATAAAAGTAATAGAAAATGATGAGGATGATGAACTGGAGAATATAAAGAAAGTTTCTGAATATGTTGACATAGTACTAGATAATTCGCTTACGATTGATGTGGAGGAATTCTTGTCATCGACTGAGATAAATGAAGAAAGTGATGAAGGAGATGCCTCGTTTGCACAAGTGGCAGTTGACCATGTGACTAAAGCCAAAAGTGCCATATCTATAGGAAAAGTCGATGTGTCAAGCTTTGAAAAAGTAGTCGCACGAGTACAAATATCTAGTGACAGTTCGACAGGAATAAATGATTTAAGAAATAAGGTTACCATATATGATTGTGGAATGCAAATCGATGATTTTGATTTGCAGAAAGTGGAGTATACCGGAACTAATATTATGTTGGTTTGCGATGTTTCCGGCAGCATGAGTGGAAATATACAGGATTTGAGAGATGCTGTAATTACCTTCATTAATGATAGAAATAGCAATGAGAGTTTATCAGTTGTTACCTTTGATGACTCAATTGTAGAAACAAAGAACTTTGGCACGCCAGATGATGAAATGCTAGCGTTTGCTGAAGCGATGTCAGCAATGGGTGGGACAGATATTTTTTCTGCGGTTGCAAATTGTGTAGGGGCATTTCCAAACGATAAGAATCGAAATAATGTTTTGATTTTAATGACCGATGGACAAGATGGAAATCCGAAATCAGCTGAAATAATTTATGAACAGATAGGAACTGTTGCAGAGAGTAATGGTGTTACAGTTTATACAATGGGATTGGGAAATGAGGTTGATACAGTATATTTAAATACAATTGCAGGAAGTGGAAATGGCGAGTTTTTGTATGTTTCTGATAGTGCTAGTTTATCTACATTTTACGATATGCTTCATGAGCAAGTTGATAATCAGTATGAGATTACATATTCGGCTAGAGACACGCTTACTGTAAGTGGAAGAACAATAGAAGTGTGTATACAGGAAGATAATACTAGAGATGTTAAAACATATAGCTTAAATGGAATTGAATCAGAAGGCTCAGAATTATCAATCTATGAAGGGTTAACAATAGCAGGATTGTCTCCTAGATATTTATATAAAGGTAATCAAGATGTCTCGGTAAAGTTGTATGGAACGGGATTTTCAAAAGACATGGAAGTAACGGTGTCGTTGGAAGGTAATATAGATTACAAGTTGAGCGCGGTGTATAACGATGAACAGAATTATATTGTGACTATACCGGCAAGTATTGCTGTTGGAGATTATGCTGTTGAGATTTCAATAGATGGTAAGAAGAAAGTAATAGAAAATGGGTTCTCTGTCATTGTAGCTGGCGATGAGAAGAAAACGCAATTTGGACCTTATGTTTTTACTTCATGCAAAAAGGTTCAGGGTGAAGATGGAACAATTACATTAAGTGGCATGGTAACAATGAATGGTTGGCTTCGTTTCAAAGGAGATGTATCAATTTTCGGCGACCTGAATTCGGGTGGATATATTGATGTGGTAGAGAATTCTGGGTCTTATGTTGAATTTGACAAGGCGACTGCAGAAGGTATAGGAAAATATTTCGCTGAAAAAGGGATTGCATTTGATGTGCCTGCGCTTGGAAGCTTTAAATTGTATAATGACCCAGAGAATATTTATGATTATGAAAACTATCAAGTTGACGAAATTAAGACGGGATTGTTGCAGGTTTATAGTTTAATGAGATTTGATTCTCCGTCGTTAAGATTATATCCGAACAGCATCGGAATGTATTTTAATACTGGTACGACAGTATTACCATATCAGGACAAAATAATTGATATGGATGATATGCTTAGTTTTAAACTTGATTGCAATGCACAACTAACAGATAGAAATTTGGGCGTTGTGTTAGAGGCGGAGTGTGGAGACCCAGAGGATACTTATTATGGCCGTAGAGCGAATTTCCTGAATTCTACAGTTTATCTGAATGGAAGTGCAAATGTAAAAGTCAATACTATTAGTAATGAGTATGCAATAGGGGCAATGGTTCATGTGGCTTTTCTTGCCGATGAGTCAGGGTTTGGCGTAGATATAAGCTGGAAAGAAAATATGGTTCCAGATGCGGTAAAACTATCATTGGAACTTGGGAAACCCCTCAAACTTCCAACGACATTTCCTATTGAAGTGAAAGATTTTTCTTTTGAGGTTGGACAGATAAATGATGCGTTGAAAAGTGGAAATTTTGCAAAATTAAAGTTTACTGGAACAACATCATTGAGTAGTATGGCAATATCTGTATATGCACCGAAAATTGCAAAGGTAATAGGAAAAGATTTAAGTCTTCTTGAGATGCCGGATACGTCGGCATCCATATGTTTATCGCCGATTGCGTTGGAGGCAGATGCAACATTGAAGTTTTTGAGTGAAATAAAAATAGCGGAAGCCGGTGTTAAGTTGGGTAATTTTGAACAAACGAACGCACTTCTTGGACTTAATTCAGCAGAAGTGGCAGGGCTTAGCGTAAGAATTAAGCTGGGAGTTATGTGGGATACTGCCGATGATAGAATCAGTTTGGAATTGTCGGGTGAAGGAACATTGGATGCACATACAAGATTTGTTGGTGTAGATGTAAAAGGAACTGCGGCATATGATATAAGTTGGTGGATAATAAATAGTGAAGCTAAGAAGACGGGTGAATTTGCACTTGGATTATATACAACACATGATGAAAAACAGCAATTTGTATTTGTTTATCGAACTACAAATAGCAATGGCAAAGTAAAGGGTGCATTTTACTATATTGATGAAAATGGAAAATGCGGCTCGAAAAATGGGACTTTAAGTTAGAAGGAGACTAGTAATGGATAAAGCGAAAAAAGCGTTATTGCATATGATAGTATTCGTATTATTATTTGCCGGAGTTTGCCATCCGATTGAGGTGCATGCGGAAACCAAAGATGCTGAATTGATTACCATTGAAGAAGAGAAAGATTTGGTGGTAATGTTTTCGTATGATAAAGAAATTGTTGATATTGTATTTATTTCCCCGGATGGTGTGCGATATGTAGATTCTGATAAAGATGTTGAAACTTCAAGCGGAGAATTATGGAAAACATATAGAATAAAGAATGCCGTTGCGGGAACGTGGAAGGTTGAATATGACCTGAAAAGCAATGTAGAAATTCAGTATTCGATAATTGAGGATTCTGTAGGTTTATGGTTGCAGTATTTAAATGTAATTGAACAGACGGAGGACACAATTACATTATCATTCCTGGCAGAAAATGCAAAAAATGATGGATATTATAATTATGTTATATCGGCGATTCAATCAAACTCTGATGGCAATCAAGAGATTGCAAGTGGTAGCGCAGGGTCTGGACAAGAGGAGACAGTTAAGGTTTCATTGTCTAATTTGACGAGCGGAGAGTATAAGTTTCAAGTGCAGGTATACTATAATGATGGAGTTGGCGAGTTGTTTGATTCGTTGATGACAGATGCAATACCATATGTGAATCCAAATACTCCCAAGAAATTAGAGAATATGAAGATTGCGGTGGATTCATCAAATTTGAATTGCATGATGGATTGGAAACTAATCTCAGCTTGGTCGCACGAAGAATATAAAATAGAAGTTTTAGCTGATGATGTAATAATATTTGATTCAGTCGTAGATTCTAAAACGACAAGTATGAATGTAACATATCCTAAAACAACGTCAGTTCTTGAGATGTTTCTGTATTATAAAACAGATTCAATATGGTCAGAGCCACTGAATAAGAAGGTTGAGTTAGGTAATGAATATTTAAACATTTTAGGGGATGAAATTACAAGTAATGGACAAATATCATTAGAATACTCTACACTTGATGAAGTACATTTATTGGTGACTCTTAACGATGATAGTGGTGAATATATTGTATCTGATACAGGCACTGTTACATTTGATTTAGTGGAAGGATTTAATAACGTAAATGCATTCTTTGAGAATAAAGACGGAATTGTCTATTTGGTAGATAAGGATATTTATTATGATGCATATCCGCCGGTTATTAGCCTTTATGATGATGTAAATGGCAAACATGTCAGTACGGGAACAATAGATATCATCGGAGCTGTTGATGGGGCGCAAAAACTGTTGATTAATGAAAGTGAATATACAATCGAAGAAAACGGTAATTTCTGCATTTCTGTAGATTTGCAACAAGGAGAAAATGTAATTGTTATAGAGGCAATAGATGCAAATGGAAATTCTTCAATGATGAGCCTTACGATATATAGAGGGCTTACAAGCGAAGGGAAGATTGCCAGTTTTGCATATTTATTGGTCAGTTTCATTGTTGGAATTGTGCTTGCGGGTATAGGTTTTTTTGCTAGTAAGAGCAAGACAAAGAAAGAGAATGGAAAAGAAAGGAATCATAGACCTTTATATATAATATTCATGTTTGTTGATATTGCTTTGATTGTGGCATGGTTTATATTGTATAATTATACCACGTCAGTAGATTTCTTGGATTATGCGGAAAAATCTATTGATGGTGCAATAGGTCTCATGGCGATGTATAGAATAATTATGTATTCCGCAATTGCTGCGACAATTGTTTTAGCTTTATGGGTAATAATTAAAAAAGCAATTTTCAAAAAGGAAGAAGGCCCTAAAAAAGAAAAAGAACAAATAGAAAAAATGGAAAATGAATTGGAGGAGGGATACAAATTCTGCACTCAGTGTGGAAAGAAAATAAAAATTACGGCACGTTTTTGTACGGGATGTGGACATACCCTTAATGTGCAACAACCAGGAGAAAGCGAAGAAAATCGAGAGCAGTAGTAGTTTAAAGAGGTTGTGTGTTAAAAAGGAGTAAGTATATATGGAAGTAATAGCTATTATTATAGCGTTATGGTGTGTTTCCTTCGTGCTAATTTTACGGAAAAGAGGAATAATCTTATATCTTCCGAATAAGAGGACAAAAGGAACAATTACAAAAATTATCACTAAACATAGAATATCTATGGAGCCGCAAAGTGGCAAGAATAGTATGCGAAGACAAATGGATATTGTTGAGGAGTTTGCAGAAGTAGAATTCTATGATGGTTCGAGAATGATGATTGCTGAATCTATATTTCCGGTATCTGACGCTAAAGTTGGCGATGAGGTGGTTGTTAGATATAGAAAAGGTTATGAACGGAAAGTATGGGTCAGTGAAAGGAAATAAATGAATTATGTGCGTTAGGATGAAGAAACATTGTTTGTTTTGCTAATGTAACTCTTGAGATTAAGGATGGTGCCAACAGGCAGTGCTACTTGCACTGCAACGCTTATGCTAGATGATAACACTGTTGCGGAATACATGGCAGATTGGATGATACTTACTGTTTTCAGAAATAGAAGTAAGGCATTGAATGTAGCTGAATGTATCAACAATTATAAACTGTCTTCGCTAAACTAGTTGATTAGAAATAATCAGCATTTTAGAGAAATGAATTTTATAGGAGAAATGAAATACCGTCGGGGATTGCTATTTTAAGTAATCCCGACGGTATTTTTGTCCAAAGTACAATGCCATTATACCTCAGGTACAATAACTGGGTAACGACTGACAAAGCATCACAAGCTATAATAACTATTGTCAACAAGAGATAAGAAGCAAAACCGGTTCTGCTTCAGAAATTGGCTCTGTTAACTAAGTATGAAGAAATGAGACCTGAAAGACCTTTGGTAGAACTTTAAAAAGAAAAATTCTACTAATGGAACGTACTAANAACA
>JGI24707J26582_10002998_pt1 | contig 12413 bp, 12 predicted proteins | sample BioPla1DNA1_FD_26582 | JGI IMG/M metagenome (IMG submission 26582) | reverse complement strand
GGCGGGTATGGGTATATTTATCGCCGGGATTACCCAGTCCGACGATTAAGTATTGTGCGGGCCCAGCCGATTCGTTTGAATCGGAGCCTGCGATAGATTTAAACAACTCAAATATTTTCATCTAGTCCTCCGACTTGTGATATTTATATTGTCCTAATTAAATAGTGGTGATACGGGTTTATCTGCATAAATTCTCTCGATGGCTTGAGCAAAAACTGGCGCAACCGGTAGCAATGTAATTTTGTCGATTAACTTATCTTGCGGTAGTGCAATAGTGTCAAGAAGTACAAGTTCTTTAATCGGCGATTTTTCTATTCGCTCTATTGCTGGTCCCGATAGGACGCCATGCGTTGCACAGGCATATACTTCTTTTGCGCCGCCTTTTTCACATAGGGCAACGGAAGCATTGCATAATGTACCAGCAGTATCGATCATATCATCAACAAGGACAACGGTCTTATCCTTTACATCACCGATAATACTCACAACTTCGGATACGTTCGCTCTTTGTCTGCGCTTATCAACTATTGCAATTGACGCATCGACCCTATTAGCAAAATTACGTGCACGAGTAACAGATCCTAAATCGGGTGATACAATGACGACGTCATCTTTTTCTTCACAGAACTTCTCTTTAAAGTATGGAGCAAGGAGTGGAACTCCTAAGAGATGGTCCAGTGGAATGTTAAAAAACCCTTGGATCTGAGCGGCGTGCAAGTCCATTGTTAATAGCCGGTCAGCGCCGGCAACAGTGATAAGGTCAGCGACTAATTTTGCTGAAATCGGGTCACGTGCCCTAGCCTTCCTATCCTGCCGTGCATATCCGAAATAGGGGATAACGGCGGTAATTCGTCCTGCTGATGCACGTTTAAAAGCATCAATCATGATTAGCAATTCCATCAAATGATTATTGACGGGGTTGCTTGTCGACTGAACAACAAAAACATCCGATCCACGTACGGATTCTTTGATAGAGACTTGTATCTCCCCATCACTGAACGTTTCGACACTCGACATACCAATTGGCAGCCCTAACTCATGTGCGATTTGGTTCGCAACTTTGGGATTTGAATTTGCGGTGAAAATTTTAATATCTTTCCCATGTAGATTCATCAAATTGTACACTCCTTGATTTTTTTGAATAGATAGCATTCTAAATTTATATTAAATGTAAATTTAGCCTTAAGTTATTTTTTGAGCTTCTTTAAAGCATAACCCTCCTTATTACTTTGCTTGCCCCGCTCGATTCCTAAAGCGTGGTCTGGAACATCTTTAGTAATTGTTGATCCAGCCGCAGTATATGCGCCTTCACCAATGGTGACTGGAGCTATCAAATTAGTGTTACATCCAATAAAAGCCCTATCTTTTATGATAGTGCGACTTTTTTTACTTCCATCATAATTGACGGTGACACATCCACAGCCGAAATTGACTTTTTCGCCGACATCGCTATCACCAACATATGTTAGATGCGCAATAGATGTATCTTCCCCGATAGTTGAATTTTTAATTTCTACAAAATCGCCTATCTTTACTCCCGATCTAATTTCAGAATTCGGTCTAATGTGTACAAAAGGACCGATCTTAACATCGCTATAAATTGTAGAATCGTATGCCTGAACCGAATTAAGAATGCTGCGGTTACCCACAATGCAATTATCTACAATAGTGTTAGGGCCAATGATGGAATCCTCACCAATTATAGAATCACCTTTTATAATAGTGCCGGCATGAATTTTAACATTGGCGCCTATCTTCACATTACGTCCAATAAGAACACCGTCAAGGCTGAGGAATTCAACACCATTATCGAAATGTTTATTAATTACTTCATCATTTGCCATCTTATGAAGATTGTATAATGCTCGCTTATCATTCGCACCCAATACAATTTTCGAATCGTCAGCGGCGAATGCGCCTGCACTGCCACCCCTATTTAATATAATAGAAATAGCATCGGTAAGGTAGAATTCATTCTGACTATTATCGGATTCGAATTCATCTAATATTGAAAGTAATGTGCTTATTTTAAACCAGTATGCACCGGAATTAACTTCTTTTATTAGTAGTTGGCCTTCACTTGCCTCTTTTTGCTCCACGATTGCCGATATTTTATCGCCGTCTTTGACAATGCGACCATAACCGGTAGGATCATCGAGAATGGCAGTTATAACGGTAACGTCATTATCGCATTCAGTATGTAAATTCAACGCATTAGTGATAGTTTGCTCATTCATGAATGGNGCATCACCGCATAAAATCAATACATTATCACAAATTTTGCTACTTTTATTTAAGAAATGCTCTGCTTGCATCACGGCATGTGCGGTGCCCCTTCTCTCAAGTTGCAATGCAATATCGCATCTGCCACCAAGATAATTTTCAACTTCCTCATGCTTATATCCAGCCACAACGCACAACTTATCAAGCCCCGAATTTTCACATGCTAACAAAACCCATTCAAGCATTGGCTCAAATAGGACTTCATTCAGGACTTTAGGGAGAGTGGATTTCATTCGCTTTCCGTCCCCAGCAGCAAGGATAATGGCGCAATTTTCACCCAAACTAATCATCTCCATTTTTTATATTTCACGAAACTGATTAAAATTAAAAAATTAATGCGGTATCATAAATTGATTCGCTATGTTAATTTTAAATTGATTTTTCTAAAAATAAGCCTCACTATTATTATTGCAAGTTTTCGCATATATTTCAACCCTAATTTAAAACTTTGTACAAAAGTACTGTTTTCTGCACATTTTAGAGGAAAAATTTTTTATATTCGGTATGGTAAAAGGAGAAAATATGTGCTATAATAACTTTATGCCGTAGCAAACAGGAATATAACGCTTATTCCTAAGCGCATCCAGATGAAGTGTGATGTGAAAGCATAAATTTCTTTTTTTAGCGTGCTTGCAAGAATTCATTTTTGCGAGCATACAGTTATGTGTCCAGTTTGAGCTACGAGATAAAACTATATAATTTGGAGGTAGATTCAATGAGCAACAAATACGTTTACATGTTCTCAGAGGGGAACGGNACCATGCGTGAGCTTTTGGGNGGAAAGGGTGCTAACCTTGCCGAAATGACAAATTTAGGCCTACCAGTTCCACAAGGGTTCGTTGTTACTACAGAGGCATGTACCCGTTACTATCAGGATGGACAAACTATTGCTTCATCTATTGAAGATGAAATTTTCGCTCAATTGGCTGAGCTAGAGAAAATTTCCGGTAAAAAATTTGGAGATGGGAATAATCCACTTCTACTATCCGTACGTTCAGGTTCTAGAGCATCAATGCCTGGAATGATGGACACAGTATTAAACCTAGGTTTAAACGATGAAGTTGTCGAGAGTGTTGCGAAACTGACCGGCAACCCAAGATTTGCATATGACTCATACAGACGCTTTATTCAAATGTTCTCAGATGTTGTTATGGACGTTGATAAGGCTGCATTTGAAGAAATCATTGATGAGATGAAAGCTGAAAAGGGCATCGAACTTGACAATGAACTTACTGCTGATTGCCTAAAGGAAATGGTAGACAAGTTTAAAGCTTACTACAAAGAGCAAAAGGGCGATGACTTCCCAAGCGATCCTAAAACTCAACTAATGGAATCTATTAAGGCTGTATTCCGTTCATGGGACAACCCACGTGCTATTTACTACAGAAGAATGAACGACATTCCTTCAGATTGGGGAACTGCTGTTAACATTCAAATGATGGTATTTGGAAATATGGGTGACACTTCTGGCACTGGTGTTGCATTTACACGTAACCCTTCAACCGGTGAAAACAAGTTATACGGAGAATTCTTGATGAATGCACAAGGTGAAGACGTTGTTGCTGGAACAAGAACTCCACTTGAGATTGATAAACTAAAAGAAATCATGCCAGAAATCTATGATGAGTTCGTAGAATATGCATTGAAACTTGAAAAGCATTATAAAGATATGCAAGATATGGAGTTCACCATTGAGAATAAGAAGCTATATATGCTTCAAACTCGTGCTGGTAAGCGTACCGCAGCGGCAGCACTACAAATTGCTGCTGATTTAGTAGATGAGGGTATGATTACAGAGAAAGAAGCTGTTCTAAGTGTAGACCCAAGACAGCTTGATGCTTTACTTCACCCACAATTTGACGATGCTGAATTAAAGAAAGCAACTCCAATCGGATCCGCTCTACCCGCATCACCAGGTGCTGCTAGTGGTAAAGTAGTATTCACTGCTGACGCTGCAGTTGAATGGGCTAATCGTGGAGAGAAAATTATTCTTTGTAGATTAGAAACATCGCCTGAAGATATCGAAGGAATGCACGTAGCAGAAGGTATTCTAACCGTTCGTGGTGGTATGACATCGCACGCAGCAGTTGTTGCTCGTGGAATGGGTATCTGCTGTATATCCGGATGCGGTGAAATTAAAATCGATGAAGCAGCTAAACAATTNGAGCTTGGTGGCAATATCATTAAAGAAGGCGATTTCATCTCACTTGATGGTNCCGCTGGTAACATCTATCTTGGCGAAATTCCATCGGTTGAGGCTGAAATTTCAGGCAACTTTGGTAAGCTAATGGACTGGGCTGACAAGTTCAGAGAGCTAGATATTAGAGCAAATGCTGATAGCCCAAAAGATGCTGAAACTGCACTATCATTTGGCGCTCAAGGAATCGGTCTATGCCGTACTGAGCATATGTTCTTTGAAAGCGATAGAATTTCCGCTATGCGTGAAATGATTCTTTCTAAGTCAGTTGAACAAAGACGTGTTGCATTAGAGAAGCTTCTCCCAATTCAAAGAAATGACTTTGAGGCTATTTATGAAGCTATGAAGGGCGCACCTGTTACTATCCGTTACCTAGACCCACCACTACACGAGTTCCTACCGCAGGCTGAATCTGATATAATTGCTCTTGCAAAAGAGATGAATATTGAAGTTAAGGATCTTAAAGATACAATTACAGAATTACACGAATTCAACCCTATGATGGGACATCGTGGATGCCGTCTAGCAGTTAGCTACCCTGAAATTGCAGAAATGCAAACTAAGGCTGTAATAGAGGCTGCAATCAATGTTAAGAAGAAGAATCCTGACTGGGATCTAGTTCCGGAAATTATGATTCCTCTTGTTGGCGAAATTAAGGAGCTTCAATATGTTAAGGGCGTAGTTGTAAAAACTGCAGATAAGCTAATTGAAGAATCCGGTGTTGATTTGAAATACACAGTAGGAACAATGCTTGAGATTCCTCGTGCGGCACTTACTGCTGATGAAATTGCTAGGGATGCTGAATTCTTCAGTTTCGGTACAAACGACTTAACACAAATGACATTCGGCTTCTCACGTGATGATGCAGGTGGATTCCTAGATCATTATTATGATAAGAAGATTTATGAGAATGACCCATTTGCTAGAATTGATCAAAACGGCGTAGGCAAGCTTATGGAAATGGCTGTTAAGCTAGGTAAGCAAACCCGCCCAGACATCAAGCTAGGTATATGTGGAGAGCATGGCGGTGACCCAAGTTCGATCAAGTTCTGCCATAGCATTGGCTTGAACTATGTATCGTGCTCACCTTTCCGTGTTCCTATTGCTAGACTTGCTGCTGCTCAAGCTGCATTAGAAAGCGATGTAAACCACGGTTAATTTCAACAAATAATTAAGCCCCNAATTATGGCTACTTGCCATAATTNGGGGCTTTTTCTGCTTCTTCATAAGTAAAAAAATTCACCTTACATCAATGATGCAAGCATCAATGATGATGTTCCGACAATTCTGCGATTTCCTTCGTTTTATGCACAGTGCCGAATGGATGTTCTGGCGGTGCATAAATTGAATATAGTTTTAGCGGCTTATTACCAACGTTAATAATGTTATGCCATGTTCCGGCAGGAATAACTATTGCGTAGTTTGGGTTGATATTCTTTTGATAATAGAGCTTATTTTTATCACTTCCGAGCATTGCGCATCCGCAACCTTCTCCTACACGTAGGAACTGGTCAACATCGGTGTGCATTTCAAGTCCAATATCCTCACCAGGATTCAGACACATCAATGTGATTTGAAAATATTCTCCCGTCCATATTGCAGTTCTAAAGTTTGAATTCCGTGCTGTTGCCGCAGCGATATTAAAAACAAGAGGTTCGGGTCCATAATCGCTAGGGCTAAAACATCCGTCTTTATCAATGTTTCTTCTTCTATTCATGCCATTACTCCTTATAAATATTATTGCTATATTATATGAGATTGGCATGGACATAGTTCAGCAATAGTAATCTTGAGTGCTTTGTTGTAAATTAATCATGATTCTAGACGTTTTTAGTATATTGATTTGTATCAGCTTTATTTTTCTTCTTTGGATTGCTCGGGAACCACCCTTTTTCAACTCTGCTCACTTGTTCAAAAAGCTCATGAATGCTCCACAGTAAAGAAAAGCCCAATACAGCTAAAAGTGATGATAAAATTGTTACATTCCTTAAAATCAATTCTGAACATATTGAGTATATTCTCTTTTGTATGAAGCGGAACACCACAAAAGTCCGTAATATCAAGGCTTATCTAAAATCGGTTATCTACAATGCACCGACAACAATGAACAGTTTTTATTCGGCAGAGGTAAATCATGATTTGTATGGGACGGATTAAACACCGTCCTTTACAGATTTAGAATTTAGCGGTATAATGAACTCAACTATTAATTAGGAACTTATAGGAGAGATAAAATGCAAGGAATTTATGAAATGAGCAAAATGAAAGATATTAATGGCATAGATATGCTTTTGCGAAAATTACCAGAAAATTTTCAGAAATGGCATTATTTCAATCATATAGATGAATTCAGGTATGAAACAGTATTTGATGATACTGATAAATTTGAATACATTAATAATATTGAAATGGTGATTAGAGATTGCTCAAAAAAATATTGGATTAAAATGAAATTAACAAATGTAAGTGGTCTGATAAGTTTTAACACAGTTAATGGATTTTACAGTGGACTTGTAATTGATGATTTTATTGAATGCGGATACAGTAAAGACCGCCGCTATAGATTTTCAAGCTGTGAAATGGATATTGATTTTAACTTTTACTGCGAAAAGATTTCTGTTGAACTATTATATTAATTATTATTTTATTGTACAACTCCCCATTTGTCGAGCAGTTTCAACTGAATATTTACATAGCAGTCAAGCTTAATAGTTTGGCTGCTTTTTTCATACCCAAAGGAGGAAATCACAATGCCCTACCCAATAAAAATCCCTTAGCACAGAGTAAATTTTAAAAAGGAGGAATTACCAATGCAGGAGCAAAACTCTGAAAAAACCGTTGCACTTGCAGTAAAAACAGGCAAAATGAGCGCAAAGGTGCTGAAAGACTGCATGAAAGCCTTTCTTGCCTCGCAGAAAAATAAATCTCCGAAGGTATATAAGGGAAAGCAGTCGGTGAAGCAACTAACTTCAAGCGGTGCACACAGAAGGTAGCTATATTAATTAGCAATAATTACAACGGCAAGGAAGTCCAAAGCATAGTGGATCTCCTTAAGCAAAACAATGTATTTATCGATATAATAAGCGAAACAATTGGACCAGTTAAGGGCAATGATGGCAATATTTTAGAGGCGGGTGAAACTTTCAAAACTAAGCTACCCGTTCTTTACGATGCTTTTTATATCGTGGGAGGACAATCCGATAACCAAACGCATTTTAAAAGGAAAGTGACAGAATTTTACAATCACGCATATATGCATTATAAGCCAATTGGCATAGCTACAACTGGTCTTGACTGTATAAATAATCCACAAGATAACAATGCCGCCGGGGTTGTATGTGCAGCAAATAATAAAAGTTTTGGCGATGATTTCATTGCTGCTATTACACAGAAAAGGTTCTGGGATAGACCTATTGATTGCTAATGTAAGTTGTAAATTAGTAAAGAAACCGTTTTTTAAACAAATGCACTTCCCAATAAATTGGGAAGTGCATTTTTGGTGCTGGTGGTGGGACTTGAACCCACACGCCCTTGCGGACAACAGATTTTGAGTCTATCTCGTCTGCCGATTCCGACACACCAGCAATTTTATTGTGCTTAATTATTTTATCACAACCGCCCGATTAAGTCAAGTGAAATTCAACTTATATTTTCGTTATCTTTGCATGAATCTTGCTTCTATATAGATATTGCATATGGGAGATTTAATACCCAGCAACTTATTTTCACCCCAACATTAAAAAACTTTTTGCTGCTTTTTATAGTAAAAAATCTATTTATGTCGATTAGGGTTTGATTTTCTTATTAAAAATGGTATAATTTATTATAGAAATACTCATTAGGGGGATATTGCAATGATACGAATTGCCGTTTGCGACGATCAAACGGAAATAGTTGAAACGATAAAAGAACTCTTGATCAAGTATAGCAAACTAAAGAACTATAATTTTGAAATTATTACCTATACAAGTGGAGAGAAGTTAGCTAAACAGGATGTTCTTTTCGATTTAATCTTCCTCGATGTAGAAATGCCGAATTTCGATGGCATTCAGACTGCCCAGATGATAAGAAAGGAAGAAAAGGGCGTAAAAATTGTATATGTAACTAATCATAGTAGATACTCACTCAACGTATTCGCTGTCCATCCATTCGATTACATATTAAAACCTATTACCAAGGATAGGATATTTAAAGTAATGGATGAGTTCTTTATGTATAGGGAGCATAAATCAAAAAAATGCGTCATTACATTTAATGGTGTTAAGGGACAAGTATTTCTTGATACAGAAGATATTTATTTTTTTGAGTATGTTGAGAATAGGAGAATAGTCGTATCTACAAAAACTGGCCCTACTGAGATTAGGGGAGGGATTACAGAAATACACAAGACCGTTAAGCCTTTTAATTTTGTAACTCCACATAAAAGTTTCGTTGTTAATATGGCTCATATCAAGAATATTAGGAGATATGATGTTGTAATGGCTAACGGAGTTTTAGTTCCAGTTGCGCAAAAACGTTATGCGAAATTTAAAAATGAGTTAAGCAATTACTTTCATAACTCTTTAATATAAGGAGATAAATTTTATGGATATTATTCTTGAAGTTGTGTCAGCAATAATTATATATGTATTTGCGACGATAATGTATCATTCACTATACGAGAAAAGGCCAATGAAGATATTCATTGAAGTTTTTATATATGCCGTCTTCGTTGTTGCAATGCTTATGATAGGATCGCTTAAAATACCGATATTGAACGTTGCGTATACTTTCATATCAATGTGCATACTAAATAAATTGTTATTCGAATTTGAATCATTATATTTTATTTTATATAATGCGCTACTAACATTAGTTATGTTAGTAATTGATATGGTATCGGTCCTATTATTTTCCGTCACTATAAAGACGGACTTAAGTACGATTCTTGCAAATAAATACCTTATGACGGCTAGCTGCCTATTAAATTGGTTGGTGCTACTCATTGCCTTTAGAATTTTTATGATGGTCATTAGCAAGGATAGATTCTCTAGCGTAAAGCTCCAGGAGGTATTGTTTTATATAATTTTAATAGGGATGGAAGTTTTCCTACTACATTATATAACATCAATAATTTCCGACAAGTCAACAGGCATTGTATTGCTACTGCTACTAGCCGTCTACCTAGCTTTTGATATTTACATAGTGTATTTAATTTATAAGATTTCAAAGGCAAATCAATATAAAAACGATCTAAGACTAGCACGGCAGCAATCCAATATGCAATTAGCAGTATACCGAGAATTATCTGATAAATATCATCTATCACGTGCCGTAGCACATGATGTGAGAGAGCATATAAAGGCACTAGAGGGATTAATCGATAACAATTATATTGAATCAGCTATGCAGTATACTAAGCTGCTCAACAGGGAATTAGACAAGTTGACCCCAGAATTTAAAGTATCAAATCAAATACTTTCTATTATTATCAATAACAAATTAGCGCAGGCGGAAAGATCAAATATAGAATTAATTTTAGATATCGAGGATTTATCAATCGACTTTATATCCGATCTTGACATTACGTCGATTTTTGCAAATATTCTTGATAATGCTTTCGAGGCATGCGCCGAACTGGACGAAAAAGATAGGATGATAAAACTAACTATTCATAAGATAAATAGCTTCTTAGTTGTAAATATATCTAATAAGTATAAAAAAGTAAAATTAGATGCCGATGGGAATTACTTATCGACTAAAGAAAATCACGAGGGATTCGGATTATCCAATGTAAAAAATGCCGTAGAAAGATACGATGGTGTCTTCAATATTGATACAAAAGAAGGAGTATTCATTGTTAAGATAACGATCCCATTGTTATGGAGAAGTTAATAAATAATGAGATTATACCTATGCTTTTCGGCATTCAATGCAAGTATTCGGCGTTTAATGCAAAACTATTGACTATTTTTTAAATTTACTCTATTGTAATTGTAATGGCATTTAAAACTAAAAATTATAAGGAGGAATTTAAATGAAAAATAATATGTCAACAGTAAAAAAAGGTGTTATGAATACAGTTAAAAATGTAGCGACTAGGGCAGCTGTAAAAAGTGCCAACTCGGCTTGTGTTTGGTGGCATTATCAACCAAAACAAACCGATGCAATTAAAAATCTTAGAAAGTTCTAATTATGGAAAAAGTGGTTGAGGGAATTGTATCGATATTACATAAAAACTCAATAGTAAATGATGAGAATATCGATGTTGTTAGATATGGAATAGAGATTGTTCTATTAAAGATACTATTTTTCTTGACTATCTTGTTTATTGGAATAATAACTAACAACGTTGTTAATATTCTAATATTTATGTTATTCTATAAACCACTCCGCACCTATGCAGGCGGCTACCATGCAAAAACAAGAATTGGATGTTATATTGTCTCAGTTTTAATGCTATTATTAATGTTAATATCCGTTAGGTTTGTTTCAATGTTTGATGCACTAACAAATGCAGTCTATGTAATTGCAGTAATTTCGGGTGTGATTATATGGATTTTAGCACCGGTAGAAACAAGTAATAAACCACTTGATTCGGCTGAAAAAAGTCGTTACAGACTTATATCAAGGATCGTCCTTTTAGTTGAATTCATCATTGGGGGATTATGCCTGGTTTTTGACTTGCGTCTTTTTTCTTTGGCTATTGCATTAGTGTTCGCTTTTACGGGTTTCTTCCTATTTTTGTGCCACATTCAGGAAGGCATAAGAAAAGCAATTAGTAAATCCGACGAGAATATTATAGATTAGTGCATTATTTGCGACTTGAAGCTACTAAGCATTAGAGAGCATTTATGCAGAGTGAATATCAAGCTATAACTCCATCTTCATCAACTAAAGAGTGGGGATTTTCATGTAGCATACATCATATTGTAATAGAAGTTCTCCTATATAGGGGGGAACTTCTATTTCTTATTAAAGGTATTAAAACGGGGAGAGGGGGGGCATCTTAATTGACATTACACACTTAAAGATGTATACTATTACTACATATAAACACTAAACAAGTAAAGAATATCAATAGTATAGATTACAGAACAAATAGGAGGGGCTACTATGAATATTTGGGATTCAATGCGACCGGAGAGGGTTAAACATGATAATTTCATGGCTATAATTGAAATATCTAAAGGGTGTAAAGTTAAATATGAACTTGATGAAGAAACAGGACTTTTAGAGATGGACAGGATTTTATATACATCAACGCACTATCCAGCTAATTATGGATTTATACCGCTAACGTATGCATTCGATGGAGATCCTTTAGATGTGCTAGTGCTGTGCTCAGAATCGATTAATCCAATGACGATTGTATCCTGCTACCCAATAGGAGTAATTCATATGGAGGATAGTGGATATAATGATGAAAAGATAATCGCTATACCATTCGGTGATCCAACATACAATTCGTACAAATGCATCGACGAATTACCATCGCATATTTTTTCTGAGATGACGCATTTCTTCTCCGTATATAAAACCCTAGAGGGGAAGGAAACCGCACTAGAAAGTGTCAAAGGTGCAAAGGAAGCAATGAAAACAATTCAGAAATGTATAGATAGATATAAAGAGAAATTTGCTAAATAAAATACTTCAATAAAAAAACCTCCACTTTTTAAAAAAGTGGAGGTTTTTCTGCTATAAGAAACTACATTGTGATTACAACTTCGTTTTCATCTTTTAGAATTGATTCTAGAATTAGTTTGCCGTCGATTTCTTCACCATTTACAACAAGTTTGCTTACGCCTTTTTGCTTTTTAGCGGAGTTATCAACTGTAACATTCAAAGTCTTGCCTCTGAAAACTTTCTTCATTGTAAATCCGTCCCAATCGGATGGTATGCACGGTTCAATTACAATGCCATCAGCCTCAGGTTTAAGACCGAGAATTCCTTC
>JGI24707J26582_10002994_pt1 | contig 12430 bp, 12 predicted proteins | sample BioPla1DNA1_FD_26582 | JGI IMG/M metagenome (IMG submission 26582) | reverse complement strand
GCAACACCTATAATATTTCCTGTTCCCATTGTTGCTGCAAGTGCCGTTGAAAGGGCTTGGAATTGAGAAATACTATGCTTGTCATTAGAACGTGTTGTGCTTTTGTCCTTGAAAATTGAAAGGAAAGTATTTTTAAGGATTAACTTAAAGTGAGTCAACTGAAAAAGTTTAATTCTTAGTGTAAAATAGAGACCTGTGCAAAGAATTAAAAAAATCATGCCACTTCCCCAAACGATATTATTAAGATTTTCAATCATATTAAATAAATCCTCCGTATCCATATGTATATTCTTGTATTCTATTTTAGTTTTATGTTATAATAATTTAAGAGGTGTTAAAGATGAAGAGATATTATGCAGATAGAACAGGTTTAAATGTACTTCGGTTACTCATATTTGCAATAACAGCAATGGTAATATTCCTAGCATATCGTTACCTGTCCTTTATACCTATCTTTATGTGGATTATAATGCTTGTATTCTTTACAATATGTTTTTTTATTACTATTATATATCTTCCGCTATATTTTAAAAGCGTGAATTATTATATAACTGGAAGAAAGATAATTAAACATAGTGGATTTTTTTATAAAACTAATCAGGTTATGAGGTTTGATTCAATTAAATATACAACAGTGATATCAACGCTGTTTTCTAAGAAAACAGGGTTTAATTTTGTTATGCTAAATGCTTTTGGGGGAAGGATGATACTTACCTTTTTAAANCAAAGGGATTTGGAGGAAATCTTGTTGGAAATACAACTTTATAAACAAAAATAGCATTGCTAAATAGCGATGCTATGATAATTAGTCATAATCCATACCTAAGTATTGGAAAATATATGGTATTAAATTATAATAGGTGATACATTAACCTAATACGCTGCATTGGTAACTGCTAGCCGATTATGAGAAAGGGCGAAATTTGGGCTTATACTATAAAATTATTAAATGAGGTGTTATTTTGTATTATCAGCATCCATATAAAATACTACAATATTCTGCTAAAAACCTTTGGTTGCTGATATTCCCATTATTGAGGGGACTTATAGCATTAAGGCTTGATATTAATGAGCTTTACCTATGGCTTAAAGGTGCATGGTTTGATATACTTATTGTTATTGCAATATTAGCTACAGGTTATATTAGATGGAGATGCAGTTATTTTACAATAGGAAAAGATAGTATAATGCATCAGAAGGGCGTTTTTTTAAGAACAAAAATAACGATACCATTTAGTGAAATCTCTACCGTATCCGCTGAACGAAAACTTTTATACCTGTTTATACAAGCGGCAGATGTGTCTATTGATACAGATGGTTCAGGCTATTCAAGGGCAGACTTAAAGCTTTTAGTTAAATATAGTGACCTTAATGAGATGGAAGAAAAAATAAATATAATGAATAAAAAGGGGGGCATGAAGTATAGTTACAAGCCGAACTGGTGGACGATGATTTTCTTTTCAGTTATATTTTCTAGTAGTCTTTCGGGGGCTGTTTATATTGCTACAGTTTTTTTCCAATTTGGCAAGATAATAGAGGAGATAATAGACAGGAAATTAACGGATACACTTAATGAAGTAACGAATGAGGTTGCGGCAATACTTTTACTGAAAATTCCCCCGATTGCAATAGGAATAGCTTTGTTAGTGCTTTTAAGTTGGGTTTTATCCTTCGTTAGAAATATTTTCAGATATGTAAGATTTAAAATAGAAAAGGATAAATCTAGCACTAAGATTAAAATGGGAATAATAAGCAAGTATTTTTATTATCTTTCTTTAGAAAAGATTAATTATATTGATTTAAGACAGAACTTAGTGATGAAGTTGTTTAATGTAATGACTGTGAATATAAACTGTTCTGGTTATGGGAATGAAAAGAATGAGATACCAGTATTTGTGCCAATAATGCATAAAAAGCAAGTATCAAATATTTTAAAAATCTTTATAGAGGATATAAAACTACACAAATCACTGATAAAACCCAAAAGGACTTCATTTTTTAGGTATATATGGATACCATTATTCTTTATTATAATCACATTTCTTGCAAGTTTACTAATGTATACACTATTCCCAGAGATAAGTGGAATAATAAAGTTCGCATTAATTATGGCAGAAATCCCCCTAGTTTGGCTATTGATTGTAAAGTTTGCATCAGTATTCACTACTGGCTTTTCAGTTGAAAATGACCAGCTTTGTATTTGCTATTGCAAGATGTATGCTTATCATACGGTTATTGCCAAAAGAGATAAGATTGCTAAAATAAAAATTAGACAAAGCATCTGGCAACGATATTTTAATAAATGCGATGTGATATTTTACCTAAACTCAAAGATTTCTAAAAGGCATATCATAAAAACACTTTCTTTTTCAGAAGTTGAAAAAAGCCTCGGTTATAAATATATTAATAATTAAATTATATATGCTAATATAATAAAACAGAGGGAGAAATCATGAACCCATGTAAGTTAATATTTAAATAGTTATTGCCTTTATATTGTATTTTGAAGAATACGAATTACAGTTTAATAAAGAGTCAAAAGGATGTGTTTTAGTTGTTATCAATAGTGAAAACGATAAAAAAATTATAATTCCATTATCAATTAAAATCCATAGATACAGTACAAGTATGGTTAGTCCTAATAGATGGCAGGGGAAATTATTCCCTATTCAAGAATAACAGTAAAGGGTCCATCGTTAATTAGCTCAACTTTCATATCAGCACCGAAAACTCCTTTTTCTACTATTGGTGTATATTTCTTACATTCTTCTATAAATAGCTCATAAAGTTCCTCGGCAAGTTTTGGATTGCCAGCCATAATAAAGTTGGGTCTATTTCCTTTTCTGCAATCTGCATAGAGTGTAAATTGAGATACAATTAAAACACTACCATTTACATCCTTTAGGGAAAGATTAATTTTATCATTCTCATCTGAAAATATTCTAAGGTTAATCATTTTTCTAACTAAAAAGGGGATATCTTCTTTCGTATCGTCTTGTCCAACCCCTAAAAGCACAAGATACCCTTTATCAATTTTTCCGACAATCTCATTATCCACAGTTACGCTTGCCTTTTGCACTCTTTGCAAAACTATTTTCATATTAAAACTCCTCCATTTAGATATGGTATTTTTCTTATTATATCATAACCTATTTAATTTGTACAAAGATTTTAAATGAATTGAAAAGATGCTTTTTTTATGCTATACTGAATAATATTATTGATACTAGAGAAGTTGTTGAAAGAAGTGGATTTATGAAAGCAAAAAGATATAAAAAAAATAAGAATAAGCCTAAAGCATTTGATGAAATAAAAGCAAAGGAAAGCCTTGAGAAAAGGCGAGTTGAATCGGAGGCTGCACGTATCAAAGCTGAAATAGAGGATAAAAAGCGAGAAGAATATGTGAAGAGGCTGAATGAGGAAAGGATAGCTCTACTTAAGGCAAAGCATGATGGTGGCGATTTAGGCGAAATAATAAGTGAGGAAATAGTTGAAAAAAAACTCACAGTCAAAGAAAGGATATCAAGCTTTATCTATCTTAATAAGTGGTGGTTGGGTATTGCAAGCTTTTGTGCATTTGTACTTGGTTTCATTACCTTTGATTTATTGACTAAAGAAAANCCCGATTTAACTATTCTNCTTCTAACGAATGAGATTGGTTTTTATTCTAAATCCACAGAAATATCAGAGCTTTTTGGTGAGTACGTTGGCGATGTGAATGGTGATGGGAAAGTTATTGTTAATATCCACTATATCCCTATTAGCGGCGAGGATGATGATNACTCAACGGAGATGCAAGCAGACCCCTATATGCTTAACCAGCATAGGCTTAATTCTGAGATACAAACAGGAATGGGTGTAATTGTGATTGCAGATTCCTGTTCCGATGAGCAACTTGATCCAGAAAACAATTTATTGAATTTGAGCGAATTGTTCCCTGAAAATAAACATATAGATAAATATGGGTTCTATATAAAAAATACCGAGTTCACAAAGATAATAAGATGTGATGATGATATTAATAATGATGTTTACATTGGTATTAGGGAACCCAAAGCAGGAATATCAAGTGAAAAAAAGGTGAGGGATAATTTTGAAATAGCATATCCTGTGTTGGAAAAATTAATTGAAGATATCTCTTGAATTGAAAAACAAGGAAAATAAACGCAATGTTTCTAATAAATCTATTATAAACCTTTAAAAATATGTACAACTTGCTAAAATAGTTTCCTATTGATTGACATGATATTCATGTTATGATACTATATTTTATATGATAATATTTATTTGGAGGTAATGTTGTGAGTAAATTTTGTGAATCTTGTGGAGCTCAAATGGAAGATAACGCTAGCCAATGTCCAACTTGTAATGCTGCTGCTTCAGCAGTAAATGCTACAGCTAATGTTNCTGAGGTTAATAATACAACTGCGACGGAAGANGTTAAAAATAATATTGATTCTGGAACAGTTGGGGGTGCAACTTCGCCAGCAACAACAAGTAGCAATAACAAAAATAANATTATAGCAATAGCTGCAGGAGCACTTGCATTTTTGATTTTTCTTTCNGTTGTAGTAAGTGTATTAGGTGGTGGTTATAAAAAACCACTTGATAACTTTTGTAAGGCTTTTAACAAGGAAGACGTTAAATATCTTGTAAAGGCTTATCCTGAAATTTTTGTAGAAGAATACATAGATGAAGATGATTTAGAAGATGATCTTGAATATTCCCTCGATAAACTTGTGGATAGATATGGTAAGAATATTAAATTAAGTTATAAGATTAATGATAAAGATAAAATTGATAAGGATGACTTAGAAGAACTTGAAGATAACCTAGAATATATGCTTGATGAAACAGTTAAAATCAGTAGGGGTTGGGGGTTAGAGGTTGAATTTACAGTCAAAGGAAAGAAGAGAAAAAGAACAAAGAAAGTAGATGTTAATGTTTTAAAAGTGGATGGAAAATGGACTATTTTNGAATTAAACCCAGATACAATTTACTATAGATTTACATAAGCAAAGCATGCTAAACACATTATATAAGTAAGTCGAACACGCTGTCNTTATTATGATGATAGCGTGTTTTAACTAAAAAATTCATTTAATAAATATANTTTTTTGAATATTGCTTGACAAAGTGAATAGTATGAGATATAATGAATTAGTAAAAATAAAGTAGAACCCATCAGTTCTCACCGTTCGGCAAAAGTCGGAACGGTAAATACTTTCTTTATATATCTGTATAATGACAGAATTATAAAAGTTTTTGTATTGAGTGCTGACGGTGTGTCTGTACTCATTTTTAATATTAAGAATAATAGCCAAAATAATATTGGGTATAAATCGGTTTTTGGAGGTGCTGACTATTAGCAACAAGGAAATGCATATTAATGAAGGTATCCGAGAGAAGGAAATCCGTGTTATCGACGTTGATGGGGCACAGCTTGGCATAATGTCATCTGATGCTGCGTTAAAAATAGCGTTTGATAAGAATCTAGATTTGGTTAAGGTTGCTCCACAGGCTAAGCCNCCTGTTTGCAGGATAATGGATTACGGAAAATACTGNTTTGAACAGGCTAAACGTGAAAAAGAAGCAAGAAAAAATCAAAAGGTTGTGGAAGTTAAGGAAATTCGTATGTTTTCTACAATTGACACGAATGACTTTAATACAAAGCTAAATCATGCTAAAAAGTTTCTAGAAGCTGGCGATAAAATTAAAGTTTCTGTGAGATTCCGTAAGCGTGCCATAGCTCATCCGCATTTAGGAGCGGAGCTTTTGGATAAATTTAAAGAAGCATGTTCAGAAGTCGGTGTTGCAGAAAAGCCTGCTAAGATGGAAGGACGCAGCTTGATGCTGATCATTTCACCTAAGGCATCCAAGTAAATTAAGGAGGAACACAATATGGCAAAGATTAAGGTTAAGACACATTCAGGAGCTAAGAAGCGTTTTAAGCTTACTAAAAGNGGCAAGGTAAAGTATATGCATACTAATAAAAGACATAGATTGACTCAAAAATCTAACAAGCGTAAAAGACTTGCNCGTGTTGCAGGCATAGCTTGTGAAAATGATGCACCAGCAATCAAGAAGTTAATTCCTTATAAGTAAGGAATTAATAAATTGTCGGAATTATGTTTTAAAACTTGAAATAATACTTGACTTAGAGTAGATTATTATATCGGAGGTAAAAGGATATGGCTCGTATTAAAAGAGCAACAGCAACTCGCAAGAGAAGAAAAAAGACCTTGAAGCTTGCAAGAGGTTATTGGGGTGCCAAAAGTAAACATTTTAAGATGGCTAAACAGGCTGTTATGAAATCTGGTAATTACGCATATATTGGACGTAAACAAAAGAAAAGAACTTTTAGACAGATTTGGATTACAAGAATTTCAGCAGCTGCTAAATTAAACGGTATGAATTATTCAACATTTATGAATGGTTTGAGAAAGGCTGNAATTACACTTAATCGTAAGATGCTTTCTGAAATCGCAATAAATGACCCTGCTGGTTTTTCTGAGATTGTAGAGAAGGCTAAAGCAGCACTTAATTAGGTTTTTAACACGCTCTTTTTTTCATGGGGCGTGTTTTGCTTTACCAGTATTTAAAATAAAAATAAGGGTTTGATTATGGAAAGTATTATAATATCGAATGATAACACGATTATAAAGCTATATCGAAGGCTTGCTAGTTCAAAAAAAGAAAGATATGCACTTAATAAATATGTTTTAGAGGGTGCAAGGCTTATAGATGATGCCATAAAAGAGGGTGCGAACCTTTCACATTTGCTTGTTACAGAATTTGCAGTTGATAAAAACAAGGATGTTTTATCACAGGTTGATTTGAAAAAAGTAAGGCTAATTATTATTTCAAATGAGCTTGGGATTAAGATTTCTGCAACGGAAAAAACACAGGGAATATTTGCGATTTGTGATATGCCAAGTAAGTTGCTATTAGCAGAAACATTGAACAAAGGTGGTAAATATGTAATTTTGCATAAGCTTCAGGACCCTGGAAATGTTGGTATGATTATTCGTTCAGCTGATGCTATTGGGATTGATGGAGTAATATTATCGGAAAGCTGCGATTTATTTAGTCCAAAGGTTATACGTTCGACTATGGGTTCAGTTTTTAGAATGCCGATTTGGTGGGATATGGATATTGATAAGGTTCTTTCAGCGATGAATGAACAGGAGATTGAAACGCTTGCGGCAGTGGTAGATGGCGATGCTTATAGCATAAAGGATTATAAATTTAATGAAAATTGTGCAGTTTTAATTGGCAATGAGGGCAATGGTTTAGATTTAGATATAATACAAAAATGTGATAAATCTATAACAATAAAAATGAACGGAAATATAAATTCACTCAATGCAGCTATGGCAGCGGGAATTATCATGTGGGAGCTTATGAATTGAATATATCTTGGAGGATATGACATTATGAAGAATACAAAAATATGGATATGGTTGCAGTTGGCTTTTGGTGCGGCAAATCCTAGGGTATGGAGTGTGCTAAATCAGTTTGAGGGTGTTGAGGATGCCTATGTAACACTTAAATCAGGTGAATTTAGAAATATTACTCAGGGAGAAGCAAGGGCTATTACGCAAGTAACCCTTGAAGATGCTGAAAATATAATCAATCATTGTGAAAACAAGGGATATGATATAGTTACATATGAAGATGAAGGTTATCCCAATTCACTTAAAGGAATGTTTAATGCACCCATAGTTTTATATTATATGGGGGATATAAGCATATTGAATGAAAATATGGCGATAACAGTTGTAGGCACAAGAAAACCTTCAGCCTATAGTGTTAGGGTTGCTGAAAGGATATGCACAGAACTTTCTAAGGTAGGGATTATTCTTGTGAGTGGGTTTGCTAATGGAATAGATTCAATGGCACATCAATCTGCATTAAAAAATAGGGGAAGTACAGTTGCTGTTTTAGGATGTGGGTTAGATGTAGAATATCCAAAAAATAATTATAAGGCAAAAGGTATTATTGCCCGAGATGGAGCTGTTATTTCCGAATTCTTTCCCGATACCCCTCCACATGCACCTAATTTCCCCAAGAGGAATAGGATTTTATCTGGTTTAAGTGTTGGCACATTGGTTATTGAGGCGGCAAATGGCAGTGGTTCACTTATCACTGCGGAATGTGCGATTGAACAGGGTAGGGATGTTTTTTGTGTTCCGCCTACAAATATATTTGACAATAGATATGCGGGTGTGATAAAATATTTGCGTGATGGTGCAATTCCAACTTTTAGCCATCTTGATATAATATATGAATATTATACGAATTTCTCTCATAAATTATTGACAGCTAATTTAACTAGCGATTACTATGAACAATCCACAGAATCTGTTATATATAAAAAGGATAAAAGGGAAGCCGTCAATAAGATTATTAAATCGGAGAAGAGTAATACACAGAATTTAAAGGAAGAAAAAAGCAATGAAACCACTACTGGGGATGATAATACTTCAGTAAGTCCCATTAAAAGTAATAAAGAGGTTGTTGCACATGATTACTCTGAGCTTAGTGATGAGCAATTAAGTGTTGTTAAGCTAATTGAACAGGGAATAAAATATGCTGATGAAATTTCATATAAGCTTAATATGGAAGTGTATGAATTATTTCCAGTTATAACTGAATTAGAGATAATGGGTATTGTTAAATCTTTGCCAGGAAAAGCATATGATATTATTTAGTAATGATTGTATACTAATATTTAATATAATAAATCTAAGTATGTAAATTAATGTAAAGGAGAAATGTAATGCCGAAATTAGTTATAGTTGAGTCACCCGCAAAAGCTAAGACAATTAAAAAGTATTTAGGTAAGGACTTTGAAGTTGTAGCATCAATGGGGCATATAAGGGATTTACCTAAATCAAAGCTTGGAGTAGATGTAGAAGATAACTTCACCCCTCAATACACTGATATGAAGGGGAAAGAAGATGTTATAAAGGATTTAAAAAAGAAGGCAAAGAAATGCGATAAAATTTTTCTTGCAACTGACCCGGATAGAGAGGGTGAGGCTATATCTTGGCATCTTTCGCAAATGCTTGGACTTGATTTGGATGAAAATAATAGGATAGCCTTTAATGAGATTACAAAGAGTGGCGTTCAAGCAGGCATGGAGAATCCACATAAAATAGATATTGATCTCGTGAACGCACAACAGGCAAGACGTATTTTAGATAGAATTGTTGGGTATAAGCTCAGCCCNTTTCTTTGGAAAAAGGTTAAAAGGGGTCTTTCTGCTGGACGGGTTCAATCGGTTGCAGTAAGGCTTATTGTTGATAGAGAAGACGAAATAAATAAATTTATTACACAAGAATATTGGTCNATTGATGGAACATTTACTGCACCACCTAGTAGGAAGCATTTTACTGCAAAGCTTATGACAGTTGATAAGAAGAAAGTGGAGATTGCAAATAAGGAGCAGGCAGATGCNATACTTGAGAGCCTAAATGNTTCGGAATTTAAGGTTACGAAGGTTAGNAAAAGAGTTACAAGAAGNCAACCATCCCCNCCATTTATAACATCAACACTACAACAGGAGGCTTCAAGGCGTTTGGGGTTTGCATCAAAGCGAACTATGAGGGCTGCACAGGAGCTATATGAGGGTATTGAGATTGAGGGAATGGGTGCTGTTGGACTTATAACTTATATGAGAACGGATAGCCTTAGAATTTCAGAAGAGGCTAGAAGCTCTGCTAAAGATTATATAATCGGTAAATATGGTGAAGANTATCTACCACCTACACCGAGNTATTTTAAATCAAAGAAGAACACACAGGACGCACATGAAGCTATACGTCCTTCAATGCCNGGACTTGAACCCAATAAAGTTAAATCAAGCCTTTCAAATGACCAATACAGGCTTTACAAACTGATATGGGAGAGATTTATAGCAAGCCAAATGGCGAATGCATTACTTGATACAGTTTCGGTTGATATAGATGTTGAAAATTGTATGTTTAGAGCATCTGGTCATTCCGTTAAATTTGATGGTTTTACTGTGCTTTATGAGGAGTCAAAGGATTCCACATCTGAAGAGGAAAAAGATAATAAGATTCTCCCCCCAATTGAAGAAGGACAAATACTTAGAGTAAAGGATTTAAAGGGAAACCAACATTTCACGCAACCCCCTGCAAGATACACTGAGGCGTCACTTATTAAGGCATTGGAGGAGAATGGTATAGGCAGACCGAGTACCTATGCTCCGACTATTTCTACGATTACAGCTAGAATGTATGTTGAACGTGAGGGGAAACAGCTTAAGCCTACGGGGCTTGGTGTTGTTATAACAGAGTTAATGAAGGAACATTTTAAGCATATAGTTGATGCTAAATTTACAGCGAAAATGGAATCAGATTTAGATGATGTTGAAAAGGGTACTAAAGATTGGGTTAATGCTTTACATGATTTCTATGGCGATTTTGAAAAGGCGCTTACTGATGCTGAAGTCGCTATGGAGGGCAAGCGTGTAAGAGTACCGGCTGAGGAAACAGAGGAAGTATGCGAGCTTTGTGGCAAGAATATGGTTATAAAGATAGGCAGGTTTGGTAAGTTTTTGGCTTGCCCTGGATTCCCAGAATGTACAAATACAAAAAAGATTGTACAATCGACTAAGGGAAAATGCCCTCTATGCGGAGAGAAAATTATTATGAAGAAATCCAAAAAAGGTAGGAGTTTCTATGGGTGCGAGGGATATCCAAATTGCAATTTTATGACTTGGCATGCACCAGTTGAGGAAAGATGTCCAAAATGCGATTCAACGCTTTTCAAGAAGGGTGGCAAAGCTGGCAAGCTTTTATGTGAAAAACCTGATTGTGGGTATGAGAGAGGATTATAAAAGATGAAAGCTGTTAAGGTAATCGGTGCTGGGCTTGCTGGGTGTGAGGCTGCTTGGCAATTAGCTAATAAAGGTATTGAAGTAGTGTTATATGAGATGAAGCCCCAAAAATACTCCCCTGCACATAGCTTTGATGGATTTGCAGAATTGGTATGTTCAAATTCTTTTAAAGCATCAAGAGTTGATTCAGCAGCAGGATTATTGAAAGAGGAAATGGCAAGGCTTGGTTCAGTTATAGTGCCGTCTGCAAAGGAAACTGCTGTTGAGGCTGGTGGGGCATTGGCAGTTGATAGGGAGCTTTTTTCAAGGCTTGTAACAGAAAAGATTAATAACCATCCATTGATTACTGTAAAGCACGAGGAAGTATCAGAAATACCTGATGGGTATGTTATAATTGCAACGGGGCCCCTTACAAGTGGTGGCTTAGCAAAAAGCATAGAGGAGAAATGCGGTAGTTATCTTAACTTTTTTGATGCAGCATCTCCAATAGTAACGTATGATAGTATTGATATGAATCTTGCATTCTTTGCATCAAGATATGGCAAGGGTGATGATGATTATATAAACTGTCCTATGAATAAGGAAGAATACCTTAGATTCCATGAGGCAGTTACCACTGCTGAAAGTGCTGAATTAAAAGATGTTGATAAAGAGGCGTTCAAGGTTTATGAAGGCTGTATGCCTATTGAAGTTCTTGCTAAGCGTGGTGAAGATAGTATCCGTTTTGGTCCACTAAAGCCAGTTGGACTAACTGACCCACGAACAGGGAAGCGTCCCTATGCCGTTGTTCAGCTTCGTAAGGAAAATCGTGAGGGGACTATGTACAACCTTGTTGGATTTCAGACTAACCTAAAATTTGGTGAGCAGAAAAGAGTTTTTTCACTGATAACAGGACTTGAAAATGCAGAGTTTGTAAGGTATGGGGTTATGCATAGAAATTCATTTATAAATAGCCCTAAACTGCTCGATAATACCTATGCTATGAGGGAATACCCCAACATTTATTTTGCTGGACAAATCACTGGGGTTGAGGGTTATAGTGAATCAGCTGCAAGTGGAATTATGGCTGGANTAAATCTTGCAAGAAAAATTCAAGGTAAGACTCCGTTTGTGTTGCCGAGAGATACGATGATTGGTGCGTTAACTGAATATATAAGCGATGAATATAATGAGAATTTTCAACCGATGGGCAGTAATATGGGTATACTTCCTGAATTGCCTGACAAAATCAAAGATAAAAAAATGAAGTATAAGGTTTATGCTGACAGGGCGTTGAATAGCTTGTCAACGTGCTTGTGGAACGAAAAATCAAGGAGTTAATTTTATGAATATTATTATAGATGCATTTGGTGGTGACAATGCTCCTCTTGAGGTTGTAAAAGGCAGTGCAATGGCGATTGAAAAGCTTGGGGTTGAGATGACTCTTTGTGGTAATGAATGTAAGATTAAGAAGATTGCTGAGGAAAATGAGATAAGCCTTACTGGAATGAAATTTATCCATACAGAATCTGTAATTGATATACATGAAGAGCCAACTGAAATTATCAAATCAAGATCGGATTG
>JGI24707J26582_10002993_pt1 | contig 12432 bp, 9 predicted proteins | sample BioPla1DNA1_FD_26582 | JGI IMG/M metagenome (IMG submission 26582) | reverse complement strand
CTTGTTTCTTCATCTGTCAAAGATGCAGTTGTGATCTCATGTTTCACATCACTACTAAACGACATTAAATCACCTCTAATAATTTCTCAAAGTTTTTTTGTATTTTTTTATGATCATGTCGTATCAATCCATCCTGAATACTAACCAGATCATCATACATTATTCGATACGGATGAACATCCTCTTCAAACCTAACCAACCGACTATCTTCTTCTTTATAATTTTCTAAAATATCACTATGAAATTCATTATTATCCACAATAACATAATCAATAGGAGACATCATATGTTTTAAAATCGCATTCACATGATCCTCTCCATTATAGTTATCCGTTTCCCCAGGTTGAGTCATCACATTACAGTAATATACTTTTTTTGCTTTCGTGAATGCTAAAGCACGCCTAATCTCAGGAATAATGATATTAGGTAATATAGAAGTGTAAAGAGAGCCTACCCCAAAAATTATTATATCTGAATTCACAATTGCGTTAACTGCTTCTTCCGTTGCTTTAACCTCTACATCATAAAAGACTTCTTTAATATGATTACTAAATACAGGAATGTTTGATTCCCCACGAACAATGGTTCCATCTTCCATTCGCGCTAACAACGTCAACTCTTGTAAAGAAGCTGGAATAATTTCACCCTCTACTTTTAAAATTTTAGAAACAGATCCAACTGCCTCCATAAAACTGCCTGTTTTCTTTGTAAGAGCTGTCAAAATTAAATTACCTAAATTATGACCACCTAAAGTCTCACTATCTAGTTCATCAAATCGAAAATTCATAATATGAGATAATAATGTCTCTGAACTAGAAAGAGCAAGCATCACATTGCGAATATCTCCCATTGCAGGCAAATTAAATTCATTTCGAAGACGCCCCGTACTGCCGCCATCATCTGACACACTCACAATTGCTTTAATATCAAGTCCCTCAATATTTTTTAAACCTCTTAAAATTACAGACTGACCTTTTCCACCACCAATAACCGTCACTCTAGTCATTAGTAATCTCCTTAACATCACGATGATTAACTAAAACATTGAAGTGATCTCGATATTCTCGATATAACCAATTCGCAATAGAGACAGAGCGGTGTAGACCTCCAGTACATCCAATCGCAATGGTTAAATGATGTTTTGTATCAGTCTTATATTCTTCAATTACATAGTCTAAATAGGGCTTCATTTTTTCAATAAATTTCTGTGTTTCCTCATCTTCAATTACGTAATTATAAACGTCGCGATTATTGCCACTAAGATCTCGTAACTCCGGTACCCAATATGGATTTTTTAAAAATCTAACATCCAACACCATATCTGCATCTCTTGGCAAACCATGCCTAAAACCAAAAGATAGAAAACTAATTGTTAGCGTTTGTTTCGAACTTAACACAAATACATTCTGGATTCTCTTTGACAAATCATGAACCGATAGGTGCGATGTATCAATGATGATCGTTGCAAAATCTTTAATTTCAGAAAAAGTTTTCGTTTCCAAATCAATTGCTTCTTCTAATGAATTAGCAACCTTAGACACCAACAAAGGATGATGCCTTCTATTATACTTATATCTTAATAATAAGGACTCAAATGATGCATCTAAATAAAGCATAGTCAAATCAACTCTTGAGTTTTCAAAAGCTCTCTTAAACTCATGAAAATCATACGCATTTACACTAATTGCAAGATTTTGATACAGCTCATTTGGTTCATCATTCGTAATAAGCTCAATTAAATGATCCACCAATTCAACAGGGTATCGATCTATACATGTGTAACCCATATCTTCTAAAACTGCCATCGCAGTCGTTTTTCCTGCACCAGATACACCAGTGACCATAACCACTTTATTTAGATTCATAATTACACCTCTCTTACATTATAACAAAAAAATCTAAGATTCCTTAGATTTTAATGCCTGTATGTAATAAAAAGCCTCTTGAGCAGCAATCGCACCATCATTCGCAGCGGTCACAATTTGACGTAAATCTTTATCGATCACATCACCAGCCGCATAAACACCTTTAATGGAAGTTTCCATCTTCGGATTAACTACTACATATTTTTCATCATTCAATATATTTAACCCTTTTAAAAATGAAGTAGCAGGATCTTGTCCAATATAAGGAAACAATCCATCTGCCTTTATTTCAACTAACTCATCTGTCTCCTTATTAAAAAACTCAACACCTACTAAATGATTATCTTCTACCAAATAACCCCTTGGTTCATGATTTTTAATAATCTCAATCTTTGGGTTTTTGAAAACCTGTTTTTGATTAATTAAGTCACCTCTAAATACATCTCTTCTAATAATTAACTTAACCTTTTTCACAAATTGAGTTAAATATAAAGATTCTTCTAGCGCAGAGTTTCCTCCACCAATTACAATCACTTCTTTATCTTTATAAAAAGCACCATCACAAACTGCGCAATAAGATAGTCCCTTACCCAGAAGCAACTCATCTTCCGGAAATCCTAATGTTCGCTCTACACTACCCGTAGCGACAATTATTGCGTATGCGGTATAAGTATTCCCATCATGAGTGTGAACTTTCTTAACCACTCCATCAACATCTAGGGATGCAACATCTCCATATAGATATTCCGTTCCTAATTGAGTAGAGTGTTCAAACATTTTAATCGATAGATCAACACCCAATATCTCATCATATCCTGGATAATTACATATTAAATCAGTCTTCACCATTTTTCCGCCTGGTGCTTCTTTCTCAAGCATGGCTACCTTTAATCCTGCACGACCCCCATAAATCGCCGCCGTCAACCCAGCCGGTCCACCACCAATAATAATTAAATCAAATTGTATGTCCATTCATGATCTCCTTCCAGCACCTCTAATAAATCCCGCCAATCCTCAATTACTACATTAGGATTACTGTTTACTAATGTATTACGACGTACATCATCCGCAACATAAGCCACCGTAAAAGCACCAGCTTTACGACCCGCTACAACGTCAGTTTCCGTATCACCTAAATATATGAAGGAAGAACGATCCAAATAAAAATCATCCATCGCTTTAAGAATACCTTCTGGATCTGGCTTAACTTTTTCATACTTATCCACACCATAGACAAATTCAAAATAATGACTCATATTCGTAAGTTCCAATGCATGTTCTATTGGGTGTGTCATTTTTGATGAAACAATGCCCATTGTATATCCTTTTTCTTTTAATATATCTAAAACTTCAATAATATGGTCCTTTGGTTTCACAAATTGATCATGTAGCTCTAAATTTAAGGTTCTATATTCATCGACCAATATATCCAATTTTTCATCTGGAAAGAAACGACCAAAACTATCGTATAATGTTGGCCCTAAGAAGGAGTATAAGATCTCTTCAGTCAACTCAATACTGGGATCATGCTTTTCAAAAACACGAATATAAGTTTCAAATATTAAATCTTGAGTATCCATAATGGTTCCATCAAAATCAAAAATTAAAGCTGGTTTAGTTTTTGGATAAAATTTTCTAAAACCGCCATAAAATCCGATTAAGCCCACCACTACGAAAACAATAGAAATCACTTGCGCGATTCTCAACTCCACAAAGCCAAGGTTAACCAATAATGCATCAGTACGCATGGATTCAATCACAAACCTAACAACACCATACCACATAAGATAAGCAAACGATTGATCGCCTCGTTTTAGTTTTTCGGATTTACGCAAACCTCTTGTAATCAACAACCACCCGATTAAATTCAACACACTTTCATAAAGAAAAGTCGGAGCTCTATATGCACCATCAATGAACATATTATTCTTTATAAAATCTGGAATCAACCTAAAATGACTTTCATCAACAATACCACCAAAGGCTTCCTGGTTCATAAAATTTCCCCAGCGACCCATGGCTTGCGCAACTAATATATTAGGTACGATCGCATCGGCCCAATGCATAAAATTAATCCCTCTTTTTTTTGTAAAATAATATCCGTATCCGATTCCTGCTAGTAATCCACCATGAATAGCCAAACCACCATCTTGTATTCTTATGATACTAATAGGATCTTGTAGGTAATAAGATAAATCAGAGAAAAGAACATACCAAATTCTTGCGCCTAAAATACCGAAGATTAAAGCACCAACAAATAAATCATCTAAATCGTCTTGTTTATATCCCATTCTTTTAATCTGTCTTAAACTTAAATAATAAGCAATAAAAGCACCTGTCATTATAAATACTGCATACCATGCAATTGTTATATTATCGCCTATCCTTAAAAAAGTCTTCATATCCGGAAAAAATTCAATCATCTTTTCTTCCCTCATTCTTCTTCTCTATATGATCCATGACTCTTTGATCAAACATCTTCGCAGAATGTATTCCACGCTGTTTCAACATAAAATCACGTACCCCCGATTCAACCAATACCGCTAAGTTACGTCCCTCTTTAACCGGGAAAACAATCTTAGGAATTTTAACTCCGAGTGCCTCATAAAATAGTTGTTCTTCAACACCTGCTCTTAAATATTGTTTATTATTATCCCAAGGTTCAAATTCAATCACAAAGTCTATTTGCTCTGTTTCTAAAAAGGCCCGTACACCAAACATTTGCGTTACATCAATAATTCCAATTCCACGGATTTCTAACATCCCCTTAATTAAATCTGGTGCACTACCTACAAGATGTTCCTTTACTCTATAAACATCTACCCGATCATCCGCAATCATGGAATGACCTTTTAAAATAAGTTCAAGTGCAACTTCACTCTTACCCATGCCACTTTCCCCAATGATTAAGACACCTTTTCCAAACACATTCATTAACACACCATGAACATTGGTGGTTACCGCTAAGGCTTCATCAAGATAAGTTACGATATCTACCATCAAATCTGATGTCTTTATATCACTTACAAAAAGGGGAAAGTTCTTCTTTTGTGCTACTTCAATTAATTTAGGATGCGGTAAATTACCACGTGTCACGATACACATGGGTGTCGCATCACTTAAAATAAAATCAAAGCGATCTGCCAAAACATTTTCATCGATTGAATCTATATATGCTTTTTCCTTATTTCCAATTAGGACAATTCGTTTCGGTTCCGCATGATCTAAAAATCCCGCCAATTCCAAACCGGGACGAGAAACGTTCGGAATTAAAACCTTTCGATCTAACGACGACTCATCACCCGTTACCTGTTCTAAATTAAAATGTTCCATTATATCTCTTACATTACATGTTTTCCGTTCCATATGTACCTCCTATAAGACTGTCTTTAAATAATGACCTGTGTAACTATCTTTTACTTTAGCAACCTCTTCTGGAGTACCTGTGGTCAGCACCTCACCACCATACTCTCCACCCTCTGGTCCAAGATCTATAATATAGTCACAAGATTTAATCACATCTAAATTATGTTCTATTACCAACACTGTATCTCCATTATCCACAATTCTATTCAAGACTTCAATTAATTTACGAACGTCTTCGCTATGTAAACCAGTCGTCGGTTCATCCAATATAAACATAGTTTTCCCTGTGGAGGGGCGCTGAAGTTCACTGGCTAATTTAACGCGTTGCGCTTCACCTCCGGATAAAGTGGTTGCACTTTGTCCTAGCTTAATGTAACTCAACCCTACATCCATAAGCGTCTGCAATCCTTTACTGATTTTAGGAATGGCTTTAAAAAATTCATAAGCCTCTTCAACACTCATTTCAAGAACGTCATAAATAGTTTTATCTTTGTATGTCACTTGTAGCGTTTCATCATTATAACGCTTCCCGTCACAAGCCTCACACTTCACATACACATCCGGTAAAAAGTGCATTGAGATCCTCTTAACACCATCTCCTTTACACACCTCACAACGACCACCTTTCACATTAAACGAGAATCTACCTTTTTGATAACCTCTCATCTTTGCTTCTCGTGTCATCGCAAATAAATCACGGATATCATCAAATACACCCGTATATGTAGCTGGATTACTTCGTGGTGTCCTACCAATTGGATTTTGATCAATTGTGATTAATTTATCTAAATTTTTCAAACCTTTAATTGATTTATACTTTCCAGGTCTAATTCTTTGTCTTCCCAAAGATTGATAAACAGCTTTGCTTAAAACTTCATTAACTAAAGTACTCTTACCACTACCACTTACGCCAGTTACCGCAATAAATTTTCCTAAAGGAAACTTCACATCGATATCTTTCAAGTTATTTTCACTGGCACCCATTACTTCTAAATACTTTCCATTACCTTTACGTCTTTTTTTAGGTACAGGGATTTTCTTTTTTCCACTAAGGTACTGACCAGTGATGGATGCTTCACAAGCCATGACTTCTTCCAAAGGCCCGCTCACAATAACTTCTCCACCATTTAATCCTGCTCCTGGTCCAATATCTACAATCCAATCACTTTCCATCATCGTTTCTTCGTCATGCTCTACCACAATTAATGTATTCCCTAAATCACGCATTTCTTTCAATGTATTAATCAAACGCGCATTATCTCTTTGATGAAGCCCAATTGATGGTTCATCTAACACATATAATACACCGGTTAGACGCGATCCTATTTGCGTCGCCAAACGAATTCTTTGGGCCTCCCCTCCGGAAAGACTTCCTGCAATACGATCTAAAGTAAGATATTCTAAACCAACATTGATTAAAAATTCTAGTCGAGACGTAATTTCCTGAATAACTAATTCAGCGATCTCTTTTTTCATCTTACTTAATTGTAAGTTTGTGATAAAATCATGAGCTTTGTCAATAGACATTTCCGTAAATTCAGGTAAATTTTTATCGTTTACATAAACACTTAGTGCGTATTCATTCAAACGAGTTCCCTTACATGTTGCACAAACGGATTCACTTAAAAAGGATCCATACCACTCTCGTGCATGACTTGAACTTGTTTCACGATGTCTTCGTTCAATCATCGTGACAACACCTTCAATCACTTCATGTTTTCTCATCATATTTCCTGAACGAGTATGAATCGTATATTCAACAGGTTTATCCGTACCATATAGAATAATATTCATTTGTCGTTTCGTTAATTTCTTTATTGGTTTATTTATGTCAACCTTGGCATAGTCGCAAAGTTTTGAAAAAGTTTGCCATTCAATGTTTTGTGTATTAACTATATTTTTATAGTATCGAATACCACCTTCCGCAATCGAAAGATTTTTATCAGGAATCAATAAATCAATATCTACTGATTGTGTAATTCCTAAACCATTACAAGTGGGACATGCCCCTAATGGAGCATTAAATGAAAACAAACGCGGTTCAATTGATGGAATACTAAAACCACAATATGGACATGCAAAGTTATTAGAATAAACCTTTATCTCATCCCCCATTTTAACTTCCAGGATTCCTTCACTTAGATTTAATGCCGTCTCAACAGAATCATTAATTCTAAAATGACTGTCTTCCTTTTTAATAATTCGGTCTACGACCACAGAAATATCATGTTTATAATTTTTCTCTAAACCTTCAATCTCTTCAAGCATCACTAAATCACCGTCAATATAGGCTCTAACAAAACCTTCCTTACGGAGCCTTTCTAAAAGATTCGCATGGGCTCCTTTTTTATTTTTAACGATGGGAGCCATTATTTCCATTCTCGTACCATCTTCATATTCCATAATATTATCCACAATTTGTGTGACGGACTGCGACGTTATTTCTATGCCATGATTCGGACAAATCGGAACACCTACACGCGCATATAAAAGTCTGAGATAATCATATATCTCAGTAACGGTTCCAACCGTACTTCGTGGATTATTACTGGTTGTTTTTTGGTCAATCGCTATAGAAGGAGATAAGCCTTCTATTAATTCAACATTAGGTTTCTCCATATTGCCTAAAAATTGACGCGCATATGAACTTAAAGATTCAACATATCGTCTTTGACCTTCAGCATATATCGTATCAAATGCCAGNGATGTTTTCCCTGACCCTGATATTCCAGTCATGATAATTAACTTTTCTCTTGGTAATTCTATATCTATATTTTTTANATTATTCTCTTTTGCACCTTTAATAACGATTTTATTTTTCAAAATAACTCGCCTCCAAACTATTGCCTATTATATCANGAAATAAAAATTGATTATACAAATAAGCAAAAAGGTCTTATTGAGTAAGACCTTTATACTTCNGCTTTAATTTCCATAATAATATCACGTAACTGAGCAGCTCTTTCAAAATCAAGGATTGCTGCTGCTTCACGCATCTCTTGATCAAGACGTTTCAATACTTCTTCGACATCTTTACGATCTTTTGTTTTCTTGGTTCGAACACGACTGGTAAGGGCAGCTGTTTCTTTACCTGCAATTACATCCCTAATCTCTTTCTTAATAGTCTTAGGTGTAATACCATGTTCTAAATTATATGCTTCCTGTATATTTCGACGTCGTTGCGTTTCTTCAATGGTATATTTCATTGAATCAGTCATACGATCTGCATACATAATAACATGGCCATTTTCATTTCGTGCTGCTCTACCTACAATTTGGACCAATGACCGCTTCGAACGTAAAAACCCTTCCTTGTCTGCATCTAATATTGCGATTAAACTTACTTCAGGTAAATCCAGTCCTTCCCTCAATAAATTTATCCCAATCACAACATCATACTTCCCTAAACGTAAGTCTCGTAAAATTTCAATTCTTTCTAGCGTCTTAGTTTCATGATGCAAATACGCCACCTTAATATCCATTTCCAGTAAGTATGATGTCAACTCCTCTGCCATTTTAACGGTCAGGGTAGTAATTAAAACGCGTTCATCTCTTTCCTGGCGTTTTCTAATTTCTACAATTAAATCATCTACCTGGCCTTTAGAAGGTTTCACTTCAATTGTCGGATCTAAAAGTCCTGTAGGACGTATAATTTGCTCGACAATCTTATGATTCACTTTTTCTAACTCATAATCTCCAGGTGTTGCGGATACATAAATCGTTTGATTTTGTACCTGCTCAAATTCCTGAAAGGTCATAGGACGATTATTCATTGCGCTTGGCAATCTAAACCCAAATTCTACCAACGTTCTCTTTCTACTCTGATCTCCATTGTACATACCTCTAACCTGAGGAAGTGCAACGTGTGATTCATCCACTATAAATAAGAAATCATCGGGAAAATAATCAAAAAGAGTAAATGGCCTTTGATTTTCAGACCTACCATCTATATGCATGGAATAGTTTTCTATTCCCTTACAAATACCAAATTCACGTAAAGACTCTAAATCATGCAAAGTTCTTTGTCTTAAACGCTGTTCTTCAACAAGTTTGTTTTCCCTACTAAAATAATCTAATCTCTCATGCAATTCCGCTTCTATTTTTTTGCAAGCCTTACGAATATGATCTAAATCGCGCGCATATTCATTAGCGGGGAACAAATGATATACTAAAAAAGCATCTCTAGTCCTACCCGTTATCTTATCAAGCTCAACAATTCTATCAACTTCATCACCAAAGAACTCAATTCTAACAATAATAGAATCAGAATCACCGGGAACTAATTCAATCGTATCACCACGTACTCTGAAAGTTCCACGACTTTGTTCATAATCATTTCTAACATACTGTCTGGAAACCAAATCTTCAAGCAGTGTTTCTCGATCAATTTCCTGTCCAACACGAATCGTATATAACATGGCTTTATAATAATTCGGATCACTTGTTGCATAAATACTAGCCACGCTTGATACCACAATCGTATCTCGACGATCAAGTAGACTATTTTGTGCAGACAAACGGAGCATATCCAACTCTTCATTAATCATAGAAGATTTCTCAATATAAGTATCCGTTCCAGGCATATATGCCTCTGGTTGATAGTAATCAAAATTAGATACAAAGTATTCAACACGGTTATTAGGAAAAAATTCCTTGAATTCTGAATATAATTGTCCCGCTAGGGTCTTATTATGAGCTAAAACCAAAGTAGGTCGATTCAATCTCGCAATCACATTGGAAATGGTAAAAGTTTTTCCCGTTCCAGTCGCACCCAATAAGACCTGTTCTTTTTTACCATTTTCAACACCTTTCACGAGTTCTTCAATAGCCTTTATTTGATCACCCATCGGTTTAAATTTTGAAACTAGTTCAAATTTTTGACTCACTGAGAAACCACCTCTAAAGCTTTATGGTACTGTACGTCATGATCCTTACGATTATGAGACCACTCTTTAATAACGGCGCTGTAAACACTTTTGATTGTTTCTTGGTCTATCTTCGAATCATGGGCTAAACCACTTTTATCCTTAAACTCCAATAATGCCTTTTCTGTGTTTTTATCATAATAACCATCCGTTCGACCTTTATGATAACCTAAAAAATTAAGTCCTTTTTGCACATAAGATACGCCATCATGAACCTGGTCATAATTTATTGCTTCACCTTCATCTAAAACGACGTATTTCGTATAAAATATATCTGATAATTTGACTAATTCATCAGGTTTTATACCCTCTTTATGAATATTTTCCATCTTAGGTGAATACCATTTCGCAAATGTATACTTCAAAAATGAATTATCTACACCGTCTTGAACTTGCGTCTGAACGGTTCCTTTTCCAAAAGTTGTATTACCGACAATAGTAGCACCTAAATTTTCTCTTAAGGCCAGCGCAAAAACTTCTGAAGCACTTGCTGTATTCTCATTAACTAAAACTACAATATTATCAAATTCATAGATTTCAGAGCCATTTTTCTCTAAAACATATTCGATTTCTTTTCCATCTGTAAATTTTTCAAAATAAATAGTTGTCCCCTCTTTGAAAAAGAGTTTAGAAAGCTCATTGATCGCATCTAAATAACCACCACCATTATCTCTAAAATCTATAATTAAATTTTTAGCTTTGTTAGCTTTAAACTCACGTAAATATAATTCAGTCGCCTGTCTTAAACTAGATCCAAAAGATGCTATTTCCAGATAAGCCGTTTGATCATCAACCATTTCTCCCCATGTCAAAGCGTTGATTGAATCACGCACGACATCAAAAGTAAGTTCTTCTCCAAGTCGATTCACAATTATAGATACATGGGTTCCTCTTTCCCCTAAAATATAATCTTTAATATCTTGGTCCTCATCTAAATCATCAATTAGAATATCATCAATACCAACCATAATATCACCTGGTAATAAACCAGCCTTCTCTGCAGGAGAATCTTTAAAAACTCGTGTTATTAAATTCTCATCCGCAAAATATTGAACTCCAATGCCTACAAACGACATATCAATTGATTCAGTAAACATTTGAGATTCTTCTAAAGTCATGTAAGATGTGTGATCATCGCCATTACGCTCAATCATACCTTTTATCGCGTTTTCTATCATTTCAGAAGCTGGATCATCCATATCATTTTTAAAATACCAGTTGTCTAACAATCTATTATACACACGTTCAAATCGAGCTAACTCACCACTGGTTGCTGAAGGCGATTCTTTATAAAATATTGCACCCGTAGTCCAACCTATAGAAAAAATTACGATGATCGTTAAGACAGTCACTAACAGTTTCTTTTTCTTCTTTTTTTCTTTTTCAATTTCATCGGGCCATTTATGGCGCTCCAATTTAATCTTTATTTTATCTTTTTCCATCATATCACTCATTTCCTATTTAATACGTATTCTTATTATACACTAAAACATAATAAATATGATACACTTTACCTATTGGAGGTTTATATGAAAAATATTACAGTCTTTCTAGGTTCTAAAACACCTAAAAATCCAGTCTATATCGAATCAGTAAAACAATTAGCACAGGCAATAGCCCAGAAAAACCATACTTTAATCTATGGAGGCGCCAAAGTAGGTACGATGGGGGTGCTTGCCGATACTGCACTTAATAACGGTGGAAAAGTAATTGGAATCATGCCAAAAGTATTAACAGACAAAGAAGTATTACATACCAATCTAACTGAAACAATCGTTGTAAAAGATATGCATGAACGTAAATCCAAATTACAGGAAATTGGAGATATCTTTGTAACGATGCCAGGTGGATGCGGGACTATGGAAGAAATATTTGAAGTCATCACTTGGAATCAAATTGGCATTCATGATAAACCCTATTGTTTCATTAATATTGATGGGTTTTATGATGGCATACGCATGTATCTGACCAACGCAAATGAGCTAGGGTTCATTAGTAATCAAGACTTTGAAAAAATACATTTCTTTGATTCCATTCAATCATTTATTAAATCAGATCTATTCAAATAAAAAAGCTGTTTACCTATCAAACAGCTTTTTATTTATCCTAAACACCCCAATATGTCGCAGGATTCATTCGACAAGGTGCATTCATCCCATTAACAGAACATCTGTTTCCATATTCAATTGATGAGGAAGACCCTCCCAAACCAAACTGAATATTTCTCGGACCATTCCACCATTCATTATAGGCTTCATCAACTGATTTATATCCTA
>JGI24707J26582_10002990_pt1 | contig 12440 bp, 8 predicted proteins | sample BioPla1DNA1_FD_26582 | JGI IMG/M metagenome (IMG submission 26582) | reverse complement strand
ATGTATTTCGCCTGGCCTGTGAATGTTCTCGTGCTTCTTATGAGCGCGATAATAGGAATAGTGTATGGTAGTTTGTCAAAAAAGAATGAAGAAAAACAGATACCTTTCGGACCGGCCATTTCAGTTGGATATTTTCTTGGAATGCTCTTCGGAAGTGAATTAGTTAATTTATATTTAGGTCTTTTTTAGGCCGGATTTCAGGAGAATCGTTTGTGGCTAAAAACTATATCGGAATTGAGATAGGGAACGGAATCACCACGATGTATCAGGGTGGGAAAAAGGCCAAAATCCTTGTTTCGCGTCTTCCTGAGAATCTCGTGGATGGCAGTGAGATTATTTCGCCGGAGTTCCTCGCACAATTTCTGAAAAAGATGAAAAAAGAGGGAGGATTCAGCGGCAAACGCTGTGCCCTTATTTTGCCTGAGTACAGTACATATTTCCGTTCGCTTGAGATGCCTCCGATAAGTGAAAAGCAGCTGAGACTCAACCTTCCGTACGAGTTTAGAGACTTCGTCGGAAACGAGAGCATAAACTATAATTATGATTATGCGGTCGAAGACTACGTCAAAGACGAAGACGGAAAGGTAATTGCCGTCAGTTTGTTCGCTGCAGCCGCCTCGAAAAAAACAATCAAGGAGTATGAGGATCTGCTTTATAGAGCCGGTTTTAGACTGAAGGTGGCGCTTCCGAGAGAGATGGCTCTTCTGAAATTAGTCAGAAGGGCTATCGAAAGGGAAGGTTACGGTGACAGAACATTCGTAATAATCGACATAGGTTTCTCAAACACGAGAGTCTACATACTTCAAGGCGGCGAGCTGAAGGCTACCAAAACGATCGAAATGGGCTGCAGGGATGTGGACAGCGTCATAGCGGATTATTATAATATCGATGTTTATCTTGCCGCTTCATACAGGGAGACCGACCATGAAGGGATACTGGAGAGCGATGTATGTAGAGAGGTATACAACAGAATTTCGCTGGAAGTCATGAAGGCTATAAACTTCTATAAATACGAAAATCAACAGAGCGAATTCGAGGACTGTTTCATCTGCGGCGGCTGTTCAGATACCGAAACTCTTGTAAACAATATGCTTGCATACGTCCGGCTGAGCAGGGCGAATCTTGATTTGATTTTACCCGAAGAATGCAGAGGTTTGAGCGACGCTCCGCGCGCACTCATGTCTATAGGCGTTACGTTATAGGAGAAGGAGCTTTATGGGAACTAAACTGAAGACACATAAAACCTTAAAACTTCCTTCAAAAAAAACCATGAACCTCTATCAGGTCGAGATTACCGATAATTCATGGCAGAGGGTAATGCCTTATGCGCTTCTGATCATTGTTTTTGTGGTTGCATTTACTAAATTCGGTGTATTTCAAAGGGTATCGCAACTTGATGAATTGAGAGGGCAGGTTTCAAAAGCGCAAAGTCAGCTTGATGAGCTCAATAAGTCCTTAGAAGATTATGATGATGTTAAGTCCGAATATGTAAGATACAGCAATCATTACATGCTGGAGGAAGAAGGAAAGCTCGTTGACAGGACGAGTATTATCGCTCTGATAGGTGATAAGGTTTCCAATATAGGAGAGGTCAAGAGTTACGCAATAGCTGACAACACGGTTTCTCTCGAAGTCATTGTCGGTAAACTCGATGATGTTCGCATGATCAGAAAACAGCTTGAAGCAGTCGATTGGGTTGGGAACATCACCGTCAATACTGCTACGAAGACAGTTACTTCCACAGGTATGGATCAGGTCGTCGCTTCCATCGTGTTTGATGTTATTTTTCAGGGCGAGTTTGAGGCGCCTGCCGGCACATCAGGTTCAGCGGAATCGGGAGAGGGGGTTGATGACTGATGAATCTCAAGAAAGAAGTTATATCACTTAAAGAGCTGATACTCTTGGGTATATTGATCATCCTCGTAGTATATTATTTCGTATTCCACGGCCCGATCAAAGAACAGACGGAAGAGTGCGAGGGCAGTCTTGTCAAGATCAATTCAGAACTGCAGATTTCACAGCAAAAGGCTGTTGAGAAGAAAAAGATGCAGAAGTTAATCGATGACATCTTTGACGAATATGACGGTCATCCGCCCATGACACCTGAGTACAACAATATTAATCATATTATTGGAGAGCTGAACGGTATTTTAGGCAATACTTATGACTATCATTTATCATTTGGTGAAGAGTCGATTGATGCGAATAATAACAATATTATTAGAAGACCGATAACTATTTCTTTTTCAACTCATGAGTATGATGATGCCGTATCGAAAATTAAGACGATTAACGAGTCGAAAAACAACTATTTAATTCAAAATGTTTCTGTTTTCGATTCAAGTTCCGATAGCTCAGGATCAACCGATCAGTTTGGTTATCCTGTTGACAGCGCTCAAAACAGCAACAGGTACGATATCGTCATGACCATGACAAGCTTCGAATACAAAGCGGATGCGCCGGCATCGCATGAGGACATATCAGAATAAAGTACGTACGCATGAATACGTAAAAATGCAGGTGATTGTTAGTTGAGTAACAGTAAAAAGAAGGCTATTCAATGTTTTCCGGGGTTTGTATTTGAATAGCGGAGGTCTACCGTGAAAACAGGAATGAACTGCCAGTTATTCAATAAAAAAGGTTTGACACTGATTCAAACACTCATCGTTGTTGCGATAGTAGTGATTCTTTTCGGTGTTACAATTATCGGCATTCAAGCCTTAGTTGACCGTATAAATCAAACTAAACTGGACAACGTAGCTCAGAGCATCTATGTAAGTGCACAGAACAGAATCAGTGAGTTAAAAGCATCGGGAGAACTTGACCGGCTATTAACAATCACGGAACTAAATGCAGTTGCTAACAAGCCGGCCGACTGGCAAGAAGACACGGCGGATACGGTAAAACATAGTGACCTAAAATATTTTTTTCACGACAAAGATAGCTCCGCAACTTCGACATCAAGTGACCTCGTCAATTTCATTTTTCCTAAAGGAAGCATCGACGAGGGTGTTCTTGATGATAACTGGGTCATCGAGCTTGACCCAGTTACAGGATATGTCTATTCGGCATTCTACTCGGAATCCAGATCTTCCAACGATTATTACATTAATAATACGTCCACGCTTGACCAAAGCGGGAATTCTTCGATCAGGTTCAAAGATTTCAGGCACGGCCTAAAAGGAAAAAATAAGATAGGTTACTATGGCGGCAAAGCGAACATGCCTGCGGATCTAGGCGGTGATAAGCTCAACGTGTCGCTTCATGTCATCAATGCGGATGTTTTGAAAGCGAAGATGACTGCAAATATTCCTTCTGTCATCGACACAAGCGTTCTTGATTTTAAGCTTACCGTTAAGGGGAAAACAAGTGGTGAAACAGTCACTCTTACGCCGCCCGTCAGCTCTGAGATTGTTGGACCGATTAAGGTGTTTTCCGCATCAGTTATTCTTGATAAGCTGGAAGCCGATCAACACTTTAAAGACACTTTCGGTTCCGCAACATGGCAACCAGCTAATTTTGTGGAGTCAAGGACTGGAGCCCTCATTCCGGGTGAGGATTTAGATCTTTCGTTCGCAGTTTCAAGCAGCGATGACAGGGTTTCAGATATAGGCCCCATGGAAAGAACTGTCAACAGTTTGTTCGAATCATTANATCCGGCTAAACCGACGGAAGCCAATATAGCGTACGGAAGACATTTGCAGAATCTTGACATGTCAACGTCAGGCTTGCCGGCGACTGCCGTTGCGTCCGCAAAACAGATTTCGGATATCGATTTTAATGATGACTCCGATAAAACGCTGCCTGCTGAAGAACTGTTCCGGTGGAAGTCGCTTTATGGAGATAAGACATTTGCACCGATTAACAACGATAATTTGATTACATATTCGGGCTATAATCCTGCGCCCGCATCGGAATCATTTAAAATACGGAATATGAGTATCGCCGGCGGCACTGAACCTGCGGGACTTTTTGTGAATTTCGCAGGACATGAGATTTCCTACGTTACCATGGTAAACGAAAAGATAGAGGGTGGTACGAATGTAGGCGGTCTGGCGGGAACAACCACCGCCGACCTTACAATAAAAGACTGCAGGCTCTATGTTGAAAGTGATTACTTTGCAACCGGAAGTACCTATGCGGACAATATCTTAATCAAGGGCACTTCCAATGTCGGCGGATTCGTAGGAAGTTCGACCTCCGGCAATATATTGATTAAAGACAGCTTTGCCTCAACGATCATCGAGGGAATGGACTCGATTGGCGGCCTTATAGGTAGCAAAACAAACGGTACCGCTCAAATACAGGACTCATATGCCGACTCATACATCATCGGAGGCGCATCGACTTCCAAGATAGGCGGTCTGGCAGGAGAACTTACTCCGGGATCCTCTGTTTCAGGCTCATACTCCGCAGGTTTCGCAATAATAAAAAGCAGTTTAACCGGAGGCAAAATTGCCGCGGCGGCGGGCTTTGTTCCAAACGGCATTTCAAGTGTAACCAATTCATATTCGATATTTAACTGTTCCGAGTCAATGGCGACTGACATCTACAGTACGGTGCCTTCCGCAACAACGGTTGCCAATGTCTACTATTTTGGATCCGGAGATACGAAGCTTGACGGTTCTCGCGAATATACTTTCACATCGAATGCCGAGGCGGTTGCGGGATTTGCCGGAAGCAAGTTTTCGGGCGACAACATCAAGCATGACACTTATCCATACAATCAAAAAACAGCTCTCGATCTCGTCACTTACCCGTATTTATCAATAACAGGTCTTTCTCATTATGGCGATTGGGAGATACCGCCGATACCTGAAGAACCTGAATTCGGTAGAGCCGGCCTGCTCTACTGGGAAAGGGTTGCAGGAGGTTCCGCTCCGGGATACCAGATTTACATGGTAGGCAGAAAAGAAGGCGAAGCAGGAAACTACGAGGCGGTCTACCATGACACCTTCAGCGTGGCGCATGGCGACGGAGGAATCGTCAAAGAATACGGCTACGGATACTATGTTGTAGAAAAAGACAAAGACAAATTAGTTGTCGATTGGGAGAATGTGAATGTTCCTAAGAACCGAAACACTCGCGCGGAGTCATCTTTCAACAAGAAATCGGGCTTCAGGAACTACAATTTCACCTGCTATAACACGTGTAATGAGAACAACCCCGCTACCTCATACAAAGCCACTACAAACAACTATATGTTTATGAAGAGGAACGCGCGATATGTTAGTGTGCAAAATGCTACGGTAACTTTAACGCTCGGGGATGAACCTGATCTCGTTTATAATTTCTGTCCCTTCTTCGCCAAATCAATACAACTGACCGGCTGGAACAGCTTGTCATGGAATGGCACAGGTACTAAACCTTTGCTCCAATACGAGCCGGGAACGGATAATAATCCCTATAGAATCAGGTCGCTCGACCAACTTCAGTTTATCAACTGGAACAGTTTGTCGAGAACGAATGATTTAATGATCAATGATGATACGACTTCAAGATTCGGACCATATTACTACAAACATTTCCCTTACTTAATATCGACACAAGTATCAGGGATAAGTGATTTATTGGGGTCCGGCTGGGCATATACCGGAATTTTAGAAAACCTGAATAACGCCACGGCAATGAGGCGNTTCAACGCATTGAAAGAGAAACAGAATTTTATTCAGGATTTCGACATAGAGTGCATTGGAAGAACAGGATATTCGCCNATTGCCGCTTTGGGTGAAACTTCGAGACNTTACATTGACAGCTTCAGAATTCCATTTTTTGCATGGTTCGGCGGCAGTTTTGACGGCCAAAGCTATAAGATAAAAAATCTCTCCATTACATCGGAGAGTTTTTCTGTAGGGGTTTTNGGCACAACTGTCGGCTCAACAATAAAAAATGTTGTNCTCGTCGGAGATTCTCAAAATACTGCTCCAGTAATCAAGCGTCCTGCCGGAAGCCCGGAGGGACATTATGCCATCGGCACTTTAGTAGGAATGGCAAACGAATATTGCGGTGGACTTCACGATTTTTGGGGAGTTGTTAGTGCTCGTGACTATGTGGGCATTATTGAAAACTGCGCAGTTGCCGGTTATGAGGTGGTTGACGAAAGTAATAAACCGGTTACACCGGGAGAGACGGCAATAGGCGGCTTAGCCGGTATTCTCAGGACGAATATAGACAGATGCACCGCTGTCACGACAATCACACTGAAAACAAGAAATAACAGAGGCGCAGTGTCCAATGATGTTTTTGCAGGCTACGGTGATTATATATCTATAGGTGGAATTACTGGCAGGTCTCAGACCTATATATATAATTGCTATTCGGGCGGCAGAGTAATTGTTGACGAATCGCTTACCGATCCAAAAATCTATATCAGCGGAATTGCAGGATCGGCTGTTAATTGCAGAGTTGTCAATATAGGGCATTCGGACGTTAGAATGTTTAGAAGGCCGCAATACAATAATTGCTACTCTTATATGGATTTGCCGGAGCCAACGGATAATATAATTGTCGGTACAATAGCGTCTAGCGCAAACTTTATGCTTAAATACGGTGCAGCCACTTATTATACAGGAGGCGAAATTAGTAATTGTTATTATTATGAAGACTATCGTAAAGATGGGCAGGAACTGTGTCCTGAGGAATTAGTCGCCGGGTATAATACTTGGACAGGTCAAAGTGTCTTGCGGACATACGACGTTATGTCCCACGAAGATTTCTGTGTCGAATTGAATAGCAGCGCTTTTCACCAAGTCACACCTTATCGCTATAGCTTCCCATGCGGTGAAGCTTCGCTTGAAGGTTCGGATTATCCGTTCCCGGCAGTTATTACCCAGACACACAAAAACCATTCTTCTGATTCGAATGGATTAAAATACGTCCACTACGGAGAATGGCCTAAAAAAAGAGGCTTAGAATTGACGAATCCTGATATGGATTTGGATTTAATTTCTTACCGAGTCGATGCAGGCAACAACATAGATGAATATTTCGATGAAACTGAAGTGAAATATTATGACAGCAGCGGAATTCTTCAAAATATCTCACTATCAGATCTTGAAATCAGAACAACCGATGGACAATGGGTTAATTTTGTCGCTGTCGATGATCAGACCGTCATGATCGACGACAAGATAAGGGTATCCGCAAGCGAAACAGAAGGTGTTTGCAAGCTGACTGTAACGGGAATTAACAAGACAGAAGAAACTGAAATAATACCTCTCAGGTATTTAGTCAACGACAAATATTCCAGTGTGGCACTCAGTGTTAACGTAACTGCTGTAATTAATCTATCAGCCGATCCGATCCTACCTACGATGGTAAAAGCCGGAGAGACAGTAAGGTGGAATCTCATATTAAAAGATAAAAATGATAACGACTTGATAGATGATATTTCGTCCGAAACGGGACTGGATGGAAATTGGGAAGTCACATCTACTCCATCGGATGTCTTCGATCTATCAATCTATAGTGCCGCAACCAGCGAGCACCCCTTTCATCTTAAAGCGACTGCACTAAAGCCCGGAGAAGCTAGTTTCACAGTTCAGGCCTTGAAAGTAAAAGTGCGCGACGAGACGAATGTTGACGAACTCGGCAATAGAAGGACTTTTGACAGCAATATACTCGGTGACTTACATGCGATTTGCTACTCCGGAAATCTTATTTTGAAACATTATGATGGGACGAATAATAATAATTACGTAGAGAACAGATATGTCTTTATGAACGGTGCCAGCGGTATAGAACCAACCCTCATATCCGAAAATAATGGTCTATCATTCTCTGCCTTAAACGTTAATATGGAAGAGAAGATTCCGGCAATAATCCCTGCACCAACCTTTGAAGGCTGGTACGTTAAGGATGAAGAAAACGGTAATCACGAAAAACTATTAGATACTGAAGGTAATATTGTCAGCGATATCACGGGAATTACTCAGGATTTCAAATTTAATGTCAATCCTGAAGGAGATATTGCACTGTATGCGATGTGGAAGATATCACCCAATCTGACATTTGTCGACTTAGGCTCTAAACCTGAGCGTCTTCCGGTCGATGCTGCAAAATATCTTGTTATTGCAAGGGTACCTAGTGTAGGAGATAATCCGGTCTACTATTGCATGACCGGTGAGTCGCCCGGGCCCGGATTGAACAATCGGGTCACTCCGAAAGAAATAGGTCTTGAGCAACATGGAGATTATTATTACCTCACATCATCTGTAGATGAAAATACTATGCTTTGGGGTCTTGATACGATCGATAACAAGACATACTTTAAGCTTAATAATAATAATTCATACACCTACATAAAGCCATTATATAAAACTAGTAAGAAGAGCTATGTTGTTTTCTGTTCTTCTGGAAACGGACTTGATGATGTTGGATACTTCAGTCCTAAGCATAATTTATATTTCACCAGTAATTGGAGGATTTTGTTTGAAGAGGGCAAATTCGTTTTTCAGGACTGCGGTCAAGGTATTATAAAAAAGGAAGACGGCGGAATTTGGCTGTTTGAGTATAGTACGACCACCTCGGAGAGACTGCATGAATTCAAGTAGTCTAAAAAACAAGCTCCAGTCCAACAAGGGTGCGACCATTGTGTTCGCTTTGTTCGCCTTGATTGTTAGTATCATGATTTCAGCTGTTGTGATTTATACCGCGTTTTCCAACGTAGGTCGTGTAAAAAACACGCAGAACGAAGAGCAGAATTACCTTTCGGTAAGCTCTGCCGTTAAGCTGTTCAAAGAATCACTGACGGGTGACAGTGTCTCTTATGAGGAAACGTATGTGAAAACGACGACGGAAACATATGATGAGAACTGGGAAACGCTCATAAGCAGCACCGTCTCCGACGAAACTACAATAAGTGATGCTGTTTACGACGATGCTTTGCCGCTGAACAATATGCTCAAAGAAGTTCTTAACGAATGGGCGAAAGCATTTGATTCACCTGTTCCGAAAACTCTGACGATCACGATAACCGGCGACAGCGAGCTGCCGAAGATAGCAGCCGTAGAAGCTGTGATGGTTTTCGATCCTGTCAATAATAAACTTACCACAACGTTCGGTATCAAAAATGCACCGTCAGCAGTTGACAAGTTCAGCACGGTTATGACGATGGATTTATCAAAATCCACTTCGTATCCGGTCACATCGTCAATGGAAACGAAAGAGCAGAAAAACGGCAGCAATATTAAGACCATCACCGTTACAAAAAAAGTTGTTCATACAGTCAACTGGGATAACTGCGTTATCGCCAAAAAGAAGTAAATACCGGAGGCTGAGATGAAAACACTTAACAAACTAAAAAATAAACGCGGAGAAACCCTTATAGAAACACTGGTCGCTTTGCTCATCATCGTTCTTCTAATGATTATGCTTCCTTCTGCTATTACGCTTGCAGCCAAGTTTAACAAACAGGCTAAGGATAAAGATATTTCTACGATGATGAACAGATCAACTCCTATAACCGGAGCAGGGGTTACGGTCAGCTACTCTTTCAACGGCAACAAAAGTCACACTTTCCCTGTAAAAGCATATGAATCTGAGGGATACTGTTTTTATGACTGCGAATAAGGCCGTTAATAAATTAAATAATAAGAAGGGTTTGACCCTCATCGAACTATTGGTTACGGTAGTTATCCTGATATTAGTAGCCGGAATGTTATCTTTAGCGATGGATTTCGGGGTGCGTTCTTTTAACAAATCGAATAGGGAGGCAGAGGGGCAGATTTTGTGTGCCGCGCTCGCTACTTCAGTTAAAGATGAACTTCGCTATGCAAGAGATATTGAAGGAACAGATCTTAGCACTTTGAATTTTTTTAGTACGAATATCTCTCTTAAGAATTGCAGCTTCTCGATCATGGATAAAGACGGTAAAGCTGCTGAAAGCGGATTCTTAATGCTCAGCACATCACAAGGAGACTACGACTTAGTTCCGAAAAAAACATATGTCTACGATTTAAAAGCAACGTTTACTAAGTTCGAATGGGAATCAACTCAACCGACTCCAAATTTCAAGGTAGGCATTCAGGTTATGACGCAAGATGATCAAATCATTTCCGAAGAGGAATTCGTCGTTGAGCCTCTCAATCGTTAGAAATGTGGGTATATTAGTATTTTAAAAAAGTATACTAAAGCAGCTTTACCGTGGCGAGTCTAGAGCGACGTATTTCTTCAATGAGTTTCATGTCTGTTTATCAAGGATTGTATCCCTGTTTTTCATGGATGTGATCCTTGATTTTCATGAACATGTGTCATAGAATGATGTCACGCAAGAAATGAGGTGCTTTAAGTTGATTCCATATCGCAGACGGCAAATTGAAGCGTATTTTATACAGGAAACACAGTTTTATCCTGCGATCTTGCTTACCGGTCCTCGGCAAGTGGGCAAGAGTACACTCTTGCTGCAATTGAAGGAAGAGGAAAGAACTTATGTTAGCCTTGACGATCCCGCTTTGAGAAACTTGGCTCGATTTAGTCCGGAATTATTTTTTGAACTTTATCAAGCTCCTTTGCTCATTGACGAAATCCAGTATGCGCCCGAGCTTCTTCCATACATCAAAATGATCATAGATAGCCGCAAGGAGAACAACCTCTTCTGGCTTACCGGCTCTCAGATTTATCCCCTCATGCGTGGAGTGCAGGAGTCGCTGGCAGGTCGAATACGGATTCTACAGCTGGGCGGTTTTTCCAGAAAAGAAAGTCAGGAGCAAGAACACTGCTTATTCCCACGTGATTTATCCTGCATGATGCGGGAAGATGCCTCATTTATTCCTATTGCTGAAACTATCATGCAGGGCTCCATGCCTAGAGTTCTCTTCCAAGAGAAGATTGACATTGCGGGTTACTATCAATCATACGTCGACAGTTATATCGCCCGCGATGTGAGAGAAATTACGAATGTGCTGGACACCGGTCAATTTCTGCATTTTATCACTCTACTTGCAACACGGACCGCACAAGAACTGAATTTGGCAAGCATTGGGAGAGAGCTCGGCGTTGATAGCAGCACAGTAAGAAGGTGGCTTGATGTTCTGCTGACAAGCGGCCTTGTGATCGAACTACCTGCTTATAGCCGCAATTTAGGGAAAAGGATAATCAAGCGCCCGAAGATTCATTTCTGTGATGTCGGACTGGCCGCTTACCTATGTTCTCTCAGGACGGCAGAAGCTTTTGATATGAGTCCTTTAAGAGGGAATCTCTTTGAAAGCTGGGTCATTTCAGAGATTTACAAGTCGTATCAGCATAATGGAGCTGATCCTCAACTGTTCTATTATCGTGACGGCAATCAGCGAGAGATTGATTTACTGATTGAGAGGGACGGGAACCTGTATCCATTTGAGATTAAACTCAGCGAGAAACCCACTCGCGCTGAAAAGAATTTTTCTGTTCTAGCACCCGAATCCTCACGCATTCCCTATTATGGTGTGATATGCCCGACAAATACGTTAAGTCCAATTAAAGAGAATGTATGGAAAATTCCGGTATCGCTGATCTAGATTTCCGGCTCGATTAGTGGGATTCGAACAACGATATTTTTAAGGACGCATTTTTTGTAGTCGATTGGTTAATTGTTTGTAAAATCGGAAGGTATACAATAAAAAATAGCGCATAGAGGCGCTGTTCTCATTTTCACGTCTTGTAGAGATGTGATGTTTGAAACGATTTTGTTGTTTTTTGCGATAAGGATAGGAGAGTCTCACGTAGTGGGGTCGGTCGCGGATGTTTAAGAAATACATCAAGCCATACACCAAACGCATTGTGGTGAACGTCTGTGTCAAGATGACGGGGACACTGATGGAAGTCGTTCTTCCGGCGATTTTGGCGCATATCGTCAACGTCGTGGTCCCGACGCGCAATCAGTCGGGTATTATCGCTTGGGGAATTGCCATGGTCGTCTTTTCGTTCGGTGCATGGGTGCTCAACTTCTCCGCCAACCGTATGGCGTCCGGGACGGCGTCGCGGGCAATACTGAGCATCAGGCAGGATATGTTCGCGCGAGCGATGAGGCTCTCCGCGCGTCAAATGGATAAGCTCACCGTCTCTTCACTCGAGTCGAGACTGACAACAGATACGTACGCGCTGCATCGATTCCTCGGGGCGACACTCCGGATGGGCATCCGATCGCTGATGCTGTTTATCGGCGGTGTATTCTTCTGTTTCTGGTTGAGTTGGCGTCTCGCGCTCATTCTTCTCGTACTTATCGTCCCGTTGTTTTTTGCCATTCGCTTTATTTATCGGCGCGCCATTCCGCTTTTTCACACGGTCCAGCGCAAGCTTGACGATATGGTACAGATCATTCGTGAGAATATTCGCGGCATCAGAATCATCAAGGCGCTCGATTGGAAATCACGCTCGCAAAAGGCCAGTGCCGCGGCGTTTAAAGTCCACCCGCGCGGGCGGCGAAGGCCGCCCTGCGCGGAGTATGAAGGCCAGTTAGTGTT
>JGI24707J26582_10002987_pt1 | contig 12442 bp, 9 predicted proteins | sample BioPla1DNA1_FD_26582 | JGI IMG/M metagenome (IMG submission 26582) | reverse complement strand
TTAAATTAATTATTTTAAAAGATTAATAAAAATATTATTAATATTAATCATTTTAAAATATTAATTATTGTCTGATTCCATAATAATTTTTTCAATCAATTCCATATTTGCATTTTTCTCAAATATTTCTGCAAGTTCGTCGAACGCTTCATCTTTTGTAATAATTTCTTTTTCATCGTACATTATATTTTTATTATCGCACAAATATTTCAAAAGAGATGTTCTTACATTTTTATTATTGAACAGCTCATGTATTGAAGTTCCTATAATCAGACCCGACGGGTCGCAACAACTGTCTTCTCCGAATATTTTTACCAAATCATTTGAAATTTTTACCGACCCTGTGCCTACTTTAAACCCTTCAATTTGTTCTCCGTCTATATTTTTTAATATTGGTCCGAATCCTTTTACATTTAGTTTAACTCTCGTCGGTTTTTGAACATATTCGTCTTTTGAATAAACGGTATTTAAATTAAGCAGACCGAGCCCATCGTATTCCTCTTTTTTTGTACCCGTTTCATTGGTTATTTTTTCTCCCATCAGATGAAATCCTTCTCCGATTCCTATAATCGGGCAAATGCCTTTCATATCTTTGATTTGTTTTGCCATTCCGGTTTTGTAAATTGCTTTAAGAGCGTCTACAGGCGCAGAAGTTGCAGGTATAATTATTAAATCCGACTTTTCGATTTTTTCATCAATTGACGCATATACAACATTTGCAGTTTGTTCCAAAACTTCAAAATCGGTGAAATGAGAAATTTTAGGGAGTTTTATAACGGTTATATTTATTTTGTCCGCTTCATATTTCTTGGTTTTATTTTTAAAAGACATGGAATCTTCGTCAGGCAATTTTATTTTAAAATACGGAATTACACCTAAAACTGGAATTCCTGTAATCTCTTCGATCATCTCAAGTCCGTTTTCAAGGATTTTCGGATCACCTCTAAATTTGTTAATTACAAATCCTTTTACATTTTTTCTCACATCGTCCGGCAACAGCATCACAGTTCCGTAAAGGCTTGCAAAAACGCCACCTCTTTCTATGTCTCCAACTAAAATAATAGGAGCGTTCGTAAGCTTTGCAGTTCCTATGTTTACAATATCTCGGTCATAAAGATTAATTTCGGCGGCGCCGCCGGCTCCCTCCATAATTATTAAATCCGACATTTCTTCAAGCTTTTCCAAAGATCGTTTTAAAATTTCGTTTACTTCGTTTATTGAATTGTAATAGTTTCCCGCTTCTTTATTTGCAAAATGCTCTCCCAATATTATAACTTGTGACTTTCTGTCTCCGGTAGGTTTTAGTAAAACGGGATTCATTTCAGGAATCGGATCTACTCCTGCCGCCCATGCCTGTATTACTTGAGCAAAACTGATTTCTTTTCCTTCAGGACTAATCCAAGAATTCAGACTCATATTCTGTGCTTTAAAAGGGGAAACACTCCATTTTTTTGAAAATATTCTGCACAATGCGGCGACAACCGAACTTTTCCCCGCATCCGATGTTGTTCCCAATACCAATAAACGTTTCGTTTTCATAAATAATACCGTCAAATTTTAGTCACAATTTAAATATTGTAATGTTTTTATGTTTTTATCTTTTGTTTCTATCTTTTTTTCTATTAATTATAGTCAATTTGCTATAATCGTCTGTTTTAAACAGACTTCCGGATTAATGTACTTATTATTCGTTATTCATATATATTAATTTTTGAATTAACTCTGTTAATAAAAAAGTTCAAAGTTTTTAATTCTGTCAAAAAAGTACAAACATTTATATAATATAATTGAAAAGTTACTTTTGAAAAAAACAGTTTATTTAAATGGTGTTATTCTTTATGCCTAAAGTTACGAAAGTTTTACTTCTGTTAAAAGATATGGTTTTTGAAAGTACGGCTCCTCAACACGCTTTGCGCTTCGCGCGTTGCTATCGTAAACGCGGACTCGATGTTACCGTTTTCTTTTGGGGGCCGATGGGTGCAATTCTTGGTAAAAAAAATAAAAAAGGCACACAAAACTACGATGTTAAAATTCAGGAATGTTTGGATTTGGGTGTCAAATTTAAATGCTGCGAGTTGGCGGCCGATATTATAGGAATGGACGAAAGCGAATTTATCGACGGAGTCGAAATTGCCTCAACTAAAGAATTAACCGACACCCTAATCCAATTTACCGAGGAAGGACAACTGATTATGTATTTGTAATTTTTTTTATAATACATTTCATAATCTATATTTATAAAATTCTATAATACCTTTCACAATCAGACTCTTCCCGCTTTCAGAATTTCGCAAACGTTTTCGACTTCTTTTAGGAAATCTTCTTGTGTCACATTTGACAGAGCCGCAAGAAACATTGCGCCTCCGGCGCCGGCTCCTTCTTTTATTGTTCCTTCTTCGTATCTTCTTATTCCGGGAAGTTTCGATTTTCCGAATCCGGGGTCTGCAATATATGCATTAAATCCGAGTTCTTCCTTAAGATTTATAAAGTTTGCCGTTTTATCTTCTTCTACGTATTTTGTCGTTGCAAGATCTATGCCGTTTACCGGAATATTCATATGTTTTATAAGTGCGTAAACGGCAATCATTTGTGTTCCGCCCGCAAGAACTATTCTCATATCAGGTTTCTTTTCTTTAATTCCTGCAACAATTCCTGCTACAGTCGGCATCATCGGGTCTCCTAGACAGCGAATTGCTTCAAACGGTTTATCTTTAAAGCAACCAAACGAAAGTCCGTGTTTTTTAATTCCGGCATTTAACACTTCTTCTTTTAAATTCAACGGATTTTCTTCACAGCTGCTGCTCGCTTTTGCATCGTAGCCCAACAAGTATAAAATTCCTTGAGCAGTCGTAGTTCCGCCCGCAATACTTTCTCCAATAACCGGAAGATCAGTTTCATCTGCTACTTCTCTTCCCAATTCTTTTGATTTTTCAAATATTTTTTCAGGGTTTTCTACCGCATCTTCTTTTCTGAAATCTCCGCCGGTTTTTGCGCCCGTTTCAAACAGCTTAACTTCCGGATCGGGCAAAGTTTGAAGTCCTGCATTAACGAATTTGAAAGGAATTTTTGTCAAATTCAGCGCAGTTCTCGTAATTACGGCCGGAGTCGGCGTGTCAAGCGGCGGCGTTGTTGCCATTACAGGTATTTTCATAATATTTCCAGAATATATTATTTCGGCATCTCCGGAAGGTGTAAGAAGCGTAAACTCCGGCGTTTTTCCGGCCCCCGACAGTCCGGGAACTTTAGATATATTCGTATTTCCCAATACACAAATAAAAAGCGGCTTTTTTGGTATAAAATCCGATTTCGGTGTAACCCATGTCATTTTTAAAAATCTCCAATAAATTAAAATAATAAATAATTGTTAAAAGTATGTTAAAATATGTTTAAAGTATGTTAAAAGTATCATGTTAAAAGTTATAATATAATTTAAATTTTAATATTTACATCCTTTAATGCTTTAATCAAATAAGTATTGTTGCTTAAAATAATTTGGATATATGTCAATTTATTTTGTTTTTAGTGTCGTGAATAGAAGTTTTATATGAGGTTTTATATTATGGATTTGTCCGCTCGAGTCAAAGAAAATTCGGATTTGCATAAAGAAAATTCAGATTTGCATTCAGATCTGTATAATTCCATATTGAATTGTACTCGTTGTCCTCTTCATGAAACGGTACAAAACAAAGTAATTTCCAAAGGATCAGATTCTCCTTCAGTTCTTTTTATAGGCGAAGCGCCGGGAAAAAATGAAGATGAAACGGGCGTTCCTTTTTGCGGTCGTGCAGGAAAATTGCTCGACTCTTTAATTTCAGATATGAATTTGTCATATGAACAGGCGGCAGTCATAAATGCGGTGAAATGCAGACCGCCCAAAAACAGAACGCCCAATATAAATGAAATTGAAAGTTGTAGGCCGTTTCTGGAAGCTCAAATTAATCTTTTGAATCCTAAAATTATAATTTTATTGGGAAATACGGCAGAAAAAGCGTACGGAATCACATTAGATTGGGGCGTTCCTTTTTTCGAAAAAGAAACGGAAAGATTCTTTTTAAAATTTTATCACCCCGCAGCTTTAATTTACAGGCGTGAAAGAATCGATGAACAAAAGCGGTTTATTGAAAAAAATAAACATCTTTGGGAATAATTGAACAATTATTTATGTAATTAAATCTTTTAATTAACGATAGTTATGAGAATTATTATTATCGGCGGGGGNGAAGTCGGATACCACATAGCGGCGGTTATGTCTGCGGAAAATCATATTTATGTGGTTGACAATTCGCCGGAGCGTTTATCCCGAATCAAAGATTTGGACGTTCAGTCAATTTTAGGAAACGGATCATCTCCAATTCTTTTAAAAGAGATTCTTCCGGCAGATGTACTCGTTGCCGCAACAAATAACGATGAAGTAAATATAATATCTTGTCTTAATGCAAAAAATTTATCCGAGAATAATATACAAACCATAGCGAGAATCAGCAATACCGATTATGTTGTATCGGCAGTTTCTTCTCGTACCGATTTGGGAGTTGATGTAACGGTTTGTCCGGAACTTTCTTTAGCTTCCGAAATTATTCGTCTTCTCAATCTTCAAGGGGCAATTGATTCGGAATCGTTTGCTGAAGGACGAGTTGAAATGATAGAATTTATTATATCAGAAGAAAACCCGTACATCGGGAAAAAATTCAAAGAAGTACGGTTTACCGATTATTGCATTATAAGCGGAATCTTAAGGAATAACGAAATGATAATTCCGGGCGGAGACGACTTTTTGTCTCCGGGAGATCACATAATAGTTCTTTGCAGCTATGCGGACCGAGATTCCGTTCAAAAAATATTCGGTTCCGCAAAAGATACTAAAAAAGGAAATAAAAAAACGGATGTGGTCATATTCGGTTGCGGCACTATCGGCCTTTATCTTGCCAAAGTTTTAGATAAAGATAAAACGGTCGATTTAAAAATAATCGAAAAATCCAACGAACGTTGTCTTGAAGTCGTTGATATGCTTCCCCACTCCTTAATTTTAAACGGAGACGCAACCGATATTAATTTATTTAAAGAAGAAAACCTCGGCTCCGCCGATGTAGTAATTGCATTGACCGACAGTGATGAAAAGAATTTGCTTTGCGGCCTTACGGCAAAACATATGGGTGCCAAGAAAATAATCTCAAGAACAAGACGTGCAAACTATATTCCTGTATTTGAAATGGTCGGAATCGATATTGCGCTTAGCACTCAAAAAACAACGGTAAACGAAGTTTTGAGATTAACTGCCGGGAAAAACGTTAAAAAAATTCATGCGATAAGCGAAGGCGCCGAAATATTCGAATTTGTTGCCAAAGGCAATACAAAATTTATAGGTATCCCGATTAAAGATTTCAAATTCCCCAAAGAATCAATTATAAGCATGATCGTAAGAAACAACAACCCTATAATTCCAACAGGAGATACGGTAATTTTCCCCGGAGATCGTGTAATAGTTTTTGCAAAAGTTTCAGCATACGATGAAGTAATCAATCTGTTTAAATAATCTATTTGTTTTAATAATTTATTTGTTCAATATTTTTATAAAAACACGGGTTTGAATATGCAATACGGCAACATTTTTTCAACAATTGGTAAAATGACGGTTTTTTTGGGTTTAATCCAGTTTTTACCTTTGTTAGTCTCTTTTTATTATGGCGAATCTTTGTTTCCGTTTGCAATTTCCATAATAATTTCTTTATTTATTGCAGCAGTTCTTTTACATTATTTTAAGCCTACAAAAGACGATTGGACAGTTCGTGAAAGTTATGCTATAGTTTCTTTAGGTTGGCTTTTAGCTTCCGTTTTAGGTTCAATTCCGTTTTTGATTTACGGAATATCACCTGTAAACGCTTTATTCGAATCAATGTCGGGAATTACGACAACAGGCGCAACGGCTCTTGATCTTTCAATTCCTTACGGTAAAGGATTTCATTTTTGGCGCACTCTTCTTCATTGGACAGGCGGTCTCGGAATTGTCGCTTTATTCTTGGCGGTTCTTCCAAAAATAAGCAGAAAAGCAGTTTTCCTGTTTAACGCCGAAGTTAAAAGCGGTGTAGACGATGATAAATTAAGCCCCCGTATTTCCATTACTTCAAAAATTCTCCTGGGCTTCTACGTCAGTTTAACCGTTATTGTTTTTTTAGTTTTGTTTTTGCTCGGTCTAAGTCCGTACGATGCACTCGTTCATGCATTTTCCGTAATCGGATCCGGCGGTTTTTCAAATTATGCGGAAAGTGCAGCTCATTTTAAAAATTCTTATGTAAATTTTGCGATTACGATTTTCATGCTCGTTGCAGGAACCAACTTCGGTTTGATGTATCGCACAATATTTCAGCGAAAAGTAACAAAGATTTTCAAAGACGAAGAATTTATTTCATATATAATAGTATTTTTATTTATTTCGTCTCTTTTAATTTTNGTGCTTTGGAAAGACATGAACATGNACTTTTTNGAATCTCTTGAAAACTCGTTTTTCCATGTTGCATCAATGATGTCGACAACCGGATTTATGATAACCGATTACAACCAATGGAGCGACAGTTCAAAAATGCTTTTGACGATTGCCGCAATAGTCGGCGGATGTTCCGGTTCTACGGCCGGAGGCCCGTTAATTACGCGCTGGCTTATTCTTCTTAAACACTGCAGAAGAGACATTTTCAAAAAAATACATCCAAGTGCTGTAAAAACGATTCAGTACAACGGAAAAACAATATCAGATTCGGTCGTTCAATCCACTCTTTCTTTTATGATTCTTTGGGCCTTTTTGATTTCATTCAGCACATTTTTATTATCTCTTTTAGGAATCGATATAATTACTTCGCTTACATCTTCAATCGCAACTATAAACAACGTCGGACCCGGTTTAAATCTTGTAGGCCCTGCAAGCTCATACAAAGACTTGCCAAGTCTTGCAAAAATGATTCTGATTATGAATATGTGGATAGGACGTCTAAATATCTATACAGTTTTATCTGTTTTTACATTTGAGTTTTGGAAAAAATAAAAGTAAGTAAAAAAGTAAGCGAAAAAAATAAAAGTAAGTAGAAAAAAGTAAGCGAAAAAATAAAAGTAAATGGAAAAATATAAGTAAGTATTAAATAAATATGAGTCTATAAACTCTATAAATGATTTTTTTTAACTCGAGAATTCAAAAAAATTCGTAGACCCAAAAACTCGAAAAATTCAAAAAAAATTCAACAAAAAAGAGGTGAGTAACTATTCATTGGTATTTCGAAGTTGTTTTTTTCTCTGAAAAGAGGCGTCTTGTTATGTTGGAACTTTTAGAGGGGGATAAACATACAAATGAACTGATTAAAAATTTAGGTGAATCTTCAGTTTCTCTTCTTCCTCAAATTAAACGACTTGTCGATGAAGGATTGATTGTACAAAACGACGGAATATGCAGTTTGACAATGATTGGAGAACTTATAATAAAACAATCTGAAACGCTGATTAGAAATTCCGACTTAATAAATAAAAATATTAAGTTTTGGTCAAGATACGATTTAAGTGATATTCCGGATTATCTTCTTGGCAGATTATACGAAATCGGTAAATTCGATATAATAGAGGTTGATTTGCGCTCCGTTTATTATGAGCCGAACCCTTACATCGATAAAATGATTAAAGATGCAAAATTTCTCAGAACTTTTACTACTATGAATCAGCCGGAATATGTTGAAACTTATTATAATTGCATTTTATCCGGTTGTAATACGGAAATACTTTTCCCGAAAGCTTTGTACGACATTTTAAAATCAAATCCTGAAAATGTAAGAAAAAAAGAAAGTCTTCCTGAAAACTCAAGATTAAAATTTATTATAACATCTCCCGACATAAAAATTGCGGAAGTGATTGTAACCGATGAAGTTTTTATGCTAACGCTTTATCCTCTTAAAGAAAGTTTGGACTACAGATATTTGATTAGTAAAGAAAAAAGTGCAATTAAGTGGGGAAACGATTTGATTGATCATATAAAAAGCATATCCGAACCGGTACCGGATATTAAAAATTAAGAGGTTGGTTTTAAATGTCGGACAGAACTTTACTTGACACGTTGACGTTTTCAAAAAGGCGCAGAAAGATACTTTTGTATTTGTTGGACGGTCCAAAAACAATAGATGAAATAAAAGAACATTTGGATTGCAGCTCAAGTCCCGCAATGGTTCAAATCAAAATACTGCTTAATAAAAAAATAATCANNGAAACCGACGGCCTTTATAAACTTTCNAATATAGGATTGCTTTTAGTTCCTGAACTGAAAAAAACAATAATGTTGTTTGAAACACTTAATGCGCCTGATAACTATTGGGCAAAAGTGGACTTAAAATCGATTCCCCCGCATATGCTTGAAAGACTTGGAGAAATCGGAAAAACATCTCTTTATAAGCCCAAAAGAGCATATATTTTTGACTGTTCTGAAGAAATGATTCACGATTTAAAAGACAGCGGCTTTTTGATTGAAATTTCTTCCATTTTTAAAAATGTATATATTCGTGAATACATTCGTATGGCGGAAGAAGGAATGCCCATTTCATTAATATTTACTAAAGAAGTTTCAGACAGGCTTGAAACGGAATATCCTCAAATCTTTTATCGTTTTTTGAGAATGGACAATGTCCGATTTTTCACATCTAAAAAAATAGAATTTGCATCATGTACGATAACAGATAATTTTTTATCACTTTCTCTATTTACAAAAGACGGACATTTTTATAATCACAATCTCACAGGTTATTCAAAAAACGCAAGAGAATGGGGCAAAGACTTGTTTATGTATTACAGAAGTATATCAATAGTCAGAACTCCTTGAATTCTGACTTTTAATTATAATAATAATAAATAGTTAGTTAGTTAGTTAAGTTAGTTATTTCGTTACTTTCAATATTTAGTTAGTTAGTTCGTTACTTTCACTACGCATACTTAACTGTTAATAAGCAACAAGTCTAATTATTTAACGTGTGAAATTATAATCAGTTGGAACGGATTGAATTGGCAATTGAACAAAAAGATGAGCAAAAGAATATAGGACAATACATAAAATACTCGGAATATTCGGAATACTCGAAAAACTCAAAATATTCGGACTCGGACAAACCAGTTTTTTCCGCAAGCGGTGAAATTTTAAACAGCGAATTATCCGGATTGGATGAAAAAATGCATGCTGCATTGGAAAAATATTTCGGATTTACGTCTTTTCGCCCGAATCAAAAGGAAGTTATTGAAAAAATAACATTGGGAGAAGACGTTTTTGTTGTAATGCCGACAGGTGGCGGGAAGTCTTTATGTTTTCAAATTCCGGGACTTTTAAGAAGCGGAACGGCAGTAGTCGTATCTCCTCTAATTTCTTTAATGAAAGACCAGGTCGACAGCCTCGTTTCAAACGGAATTGACGCGGCATACCTAAACAGTTCTTTAACAGACATTGAAGCGGCCGACGTTAAACGTTCACTTTTAAAAGGAGAACTTAAGTTTTTATATGTCGCTCCTGAAAGGCTTATGATGCCTTCCACTATTTCTCTTCTCAAAAAAATAAAAATTTCGTTGTTTGCAATCGATGAAGCACATTGTGTTTCCGAATGGGGACACGACTTTCGTCCGGAATACCGAAAACTTCACGAATTGCGTGAAAAATTTCCGGAAGTTCCGATGATTGCACTTACCGCAACAGCAACTGAAAGAGTTAGAGACGATATCGTTAAATCTCTCAATTTGAAAAACCCCTATATTAAGATTGCAAGTTTCAGACGCCCCAATTTGTCTTATCGTGTTATTGAAAAGAAAGACGCTTTCAATCAAATAGTGTCTTACGTTCGTTTCAAAAAGAATCAATCCGGAATAATTTATTGTCAAAGCAGAGAATCTGTTGAAAGTTTGGCAAAGAAGCTTTCCCGTTTGGGTTTTAACGCAATTCCGTATCATGCAGGGATGACCGATTTAAAGCGTGCTCAAAACCAGGAGAAATTCATAAAAGACGACGTCGATATAATCGTTGCAACGATTGCTTTTGGAATGGGAATCGACAAACCCGATGTCAGATATATAATTCACTATGATTTGCCGAAAAACATAGAAAGTTATTATCAGGAAACCGGTCGTGGCGGTCGTGACGGTTTGGAATGCGAATGCATTCTTTTTTTCAGCAGGGGAGATTGGCATAAGGTTCGATATTTTATCGAACAGAAACGTACTAAAAAAGAAAGAGACATTGCATTTAACCAGCTTTCCCAAGTAATAAAATATTGTGAAGGAGTAAAATGTCGGCGCAACGTTCTTTTAAGCTATTTCGGAGAAGAAGTAAAAGAACCTTGCAACAACTGCGATGTCTGTTTAAATCCTGTCGAATTTGAAGACAAAACAGACGAAGCAAAGCTTTTAATAAACTGTATCGAAGAAACGGGTCAACGCTTCGGTTTATCTCATGTCGTAGATATTTTATACGGTTCAAATACGAAAAAAATAAGAAGTCTTCGCCACAACAGATTAGACTCTTACGGATCCGGAAAAGGCATATCTAAAGACGACTGGAAGCAAATAGGAAACAGCTTAACTCAATCCGGATTTTTAACAGTAAGCGGCGGCAGATATCCTATTTTGAAGCTGAACAAAAAAAGTAGAGAAGTGCAAAAAGGCGACCTCGAGGTTAAACTTCCGGTAGCCCAAAAGCTTACAATCAATTCATCAGGCGACGTCGTATCAAAGACGGAAAAAGCGGACAGCGTCGTATCAATTCCGGGAAAATCCGGCGGCATTGTCTCACAATCGGAAAACGTTGACAGCATCGTATCAAAGGCGGGAAAATCCGGCGGCCTCGTTTCACAATCAGGCAAATTCGGCAGCGTCGTATCAAAGGCGGGAAAATCTGCCAAATTAACGGAAAACTCAAAAGGAGAAACAGTTCCCTCAATTTCTGAAATAGATGAAATCAAATTGAGAGTGGCTGCTATTAGGAATACCAAATTAGGATTTGAATCTGAATTTGAAACTGAAACGGAATTTGAAACTGAATCGGAAACGGTTCCCATATCGATTTCGGACGAAAACGAGCTTGGAAATACTGATAAATACAGTTCAATCGATCTTGAGGTTTTGCCTGCAAGTATGCAAAAAGGGAAATTCGATAACAACTTGTTTGAGCGCTTAAAAGCACTCAGAAAAGATATAGCAAACAGAAGAAATCTTCCCCCTTACATCATATTTGCCGACACGAGTTTACGCCAAATGGCCGCCGAATATCCTACAAACGAAAAAGAATTTTTGAAAATTTCAGGAGTAGGCGAATACAAACTTCAAAAATACGGAAAACCGTTCATTGAAGAAATTATCGACTTTTTAAACGAAAAAAATTCTTCGAAAGTAAGCGAGCTCTTTTCAAATTTGCCCGATACTGAAAAACAGTTGGAAAATAAAGACAGAGAAACAGACGGAAAAACCGCCGGCAAGACGGGCGACAAGGCGGACGGAAAAANCTCCGAATTTGTTGATGAAAGAGCAAACGCTCTAATTGATGCAAAAGACGAAGAAAATATTCAAAATTCGTTTTCAAAAGGCTATTCTTTAAAAAGCATAGCAGAAGCGTCTTCGCTTCCGGTTTCAACAGTTGCAAAACACATAGAAGAAAACATAAGGAAGCAAAAAACGGATAACGTTGATATGATATTGCCGGTTGAAAAACAAAAAGACGTTGAATATGTGATAACGGAAATTTTAATCGAGTATATGGAAAAAATTCATATTTCAGAAATTAGAGACAGAATAAAAACGGACTTAACCCATGAAGAAATCAGTATTTTAAAAACACTTCTTACAGAAAAAATGAGATGGGAAAATAATAGAAAACGCAAATAATCAATTCATTAAAAAATAAAAAAAAATAAAATTTAAATTTTGCTCATAATGTATTAAATATGAAACGGCGTATCCTCCCAAAATCGACAACATAAAAGGAATTTTCGGCGTAATCCATTGTATTTTATATGATTTGTTTTTTTCCAAAAAACTTATTAAATCTTTTCTATATTTTTGTTCGTTTTCAGAAAAAATATCAAATCCGAAAAAATTCGAAACAATTTTTCCGTTTTCAAAATCTACTTTTTCAAGTAAAAAATAATTCTTATTTTTATTCCTGATTTTATTTTCACTTTTACTTTTACTTTCTATTTTATTTTCACTTTCACTTTCTATTTCGTTTTCTCTTTCTCTTTCACATTTACTTTCACATTCAATCAAGTCGTTGAATATGTTTTTTCTAATTCCTAAAAACGAAAAAATCGGTTTTTTTAAAACGTATTCGAATTGAAATAAAATATTATATAAAAATATTAAAATCGGGTATATCAAAGTTATAATTAGAGATGTAAAAAAAGTAATCGGGAAATAGAGCGGCTCATTTGTGTTAAATAAAAAAATTAGA
>JGI24707J26582_10002984_pt1 | contig 12452 bp, 13 predicted proteins | sample BioPla1DNA1_FD_26582 | JGI IMG/M metagenome (IMG submission 26582) | reverse complement strand
ATTTCTATATTCATTTCTATATTCATTTCTATACTTTTACTGTTTTCCATTTTCCTTTTCGAAAAGCTAATAACAACCAAAAACCTCGTATAATTAGATCAATACTCATGGCAACCCAAGCACTTATCAAACCATATCCTAGAACCGAAATAAAGAAAAAAGTTAAACTTACACGCACTCCCCAAATACCTACAATAGAGATGATCAATACCTGTTTTGTATCTCCTGCCCCTCGAAGAGCGCCAGCATATCCCATAGCAAAAGCTAAAAAAGGCTGCGCTAAAGCTTCAATACGTAAACACCACGAAGCAGGATATAAGATCTCTGGATCTCGAGTGAAAATAAGTAAAAACACTTGAGGCCAAATGAAAAAAAAGACTCCCATAATACTCATAAAAATAGCCCCCATTTTCACTGCCATATGTCCACTTTCTTGTGCCGCTTCGGGATCTTCTGCTCCTAAATACTGTCCTACTAATGTGGTCGCTGCCAAAGCAAATCCAAAACCTACATTATAAGATATAGATTCTGCTGTATTGGTAATACGATGAGCTGCATACATTGTCGTTCCAAGATCAGCAATCAAACGATTAAAAACCAATTGGCCTAATCTTAATAAAAATTGTTCTAAGGCAGCAGGTATGCCAATATGAAAGATCCGTTTAATAATAGCAAAATCAAGGTGAATCTTTTCCTTAATAGACATCTGTATTTGACCTTTACCAGAATACAATACATATAAAACTAAAATTCCTGCCACACACCTTGAGATACTAGTAGAAATAGCAGCACCTGATACTCCCCAACCAGCACCCGGAATCCAAATTGACAATTCTTTTTCTATCCAAGGAAGAGTAAAAAATACAGTTCTTGTTTGAAATATCAAAAAAAAGTTCCCTATGATATTTAAAATATTAGCTATACCATTAATATACATAGGTGTTTTGGTATCACCACTTCCTCGAAGAACCCCCGACATAATCATAGTAACAATAAGCATGGGAAGCCCCCAACAAATATGTCGAAAATACGAAGTAGCAAGAGGTATAACTTCTTCTTCTGCTCCCATCATAATAATTAACTTTTCACTAAAAATAAATCCTAAAATAGTAAATATAATAGCAAGAAAAGCGCTAATAATTAAAGATTGTTTTCCTACTTCTGTGGCCTCTGAAATATTTTTAGCACCTACCGCTCTAGATACTAAAGCCGTAGTCCCTACTCCAATAGCCGCAAAAAGAGCAATGGCAGTCATAATGGGCATATCACTTAAGCCAACTGCAGCAATTCCTGCTGCTCCTAATACTCCTACCATTGCCATATCAGCAAAACCAAGTAAAGTCTGCATTAACATTTCTAAAATAGCTGGAAAAGCTAATTTTAAAATATATCTACGTGTTTCTTTTTTTGTCATTTGTAAATTATTATGTTTCACTTTTATTTTCTCCTCCTTTACATATATTATTTTCCTGTCCCTTCTTTCATCTTGAATTTATACCTTAATCATTATAATACATTTTTTCAAAAAAGGATATATAAAAAGGTCTTTCTACTATCTTGTATGATTCATAACTTATATGTTGATAATAATACAAAAGTTTACTACATTCGCATATTTATAATTTATATAAAATGATTATTTTAGGAGGCCAAAGACCTTATGATAGAACTAGTTGTAATCATACCTGTCTATAATGAAGAAAAAGCTATACAAAAAAATTTTTCTATCATCTATCAAACACTGCTAAAAGATCAAATTTCTTGTCACTTTATGATTGTAGATGATGGATCCAGCGATCAGACATGGTCAAAAATTTGTGAAATTATAAACAAATACAACCATGTTTCTGCCCTGCGCTTTGCTCGTAACTTTGGTAAAGAAATAGCACTCTGTGCAGGTATTGATCATATACAAGCAAAACGATATCTTCTTATGGATTCAGATTTACAACATCCTCCCCAATATGTGAAAAACATGATTACGCTGATGAATCAAACAAAAGTAAATATTGTACACGGTGTAAAGAAAAAAAGAGGTAAAGAAAAACTAGCTTATACATTTATTGCAAAAAGTTTTTATAAACTATTGCAGCTCACAACAGGGCTTCATCTTGATAATTCATCTGATTTTAAACTAATTGATGCTCAAGTAGCGAATTCTATTCGTCAATTTAAAGAAAGGAATCTCTTCTTTCGAGGAATCATTGATTGGGTTGGTTTTNAAAGTGCAACCTATCACTTNGAAGTAAAAGAAAGAAGAAATGGATCTAGTCGCTTCTCAACCATAAAACTGATACAATTAGCTTTTAACTCCATCATTTCCTATACTCATAAACCTCTTTATCTAACCATCATTGGAGGAGTGATTTTCTTTTTTATCTCTATTATTCTAGGCATACAAACTTTGGTACGTTACTTCCTAGGTCATTCCCTTAATGGGTTTTCTACAATTATTTTACTGTTGCTTTTTATCGGTTCTATGATCATGTTCTCCTTAGGAATTATAGGAATCTATATTTCACGAATTTATGATGAAGTAAAACAACGACCTCGATACATCATATCAAAAAAAATAAAAAGATTGTAGTGAATTTATTATGAAATTAATGCATACTATCAAAAAAATATTAGCAAAAAAACCTTATCAAAAACTGATTCGATATACCCTCGTTGGTGGTTGTACCACCCTTATTAGCTTTGGCGTATATTGGTTTCTTTATAAATGGATTCAATTAGATCCTAATCTATCTAATATGGTCTCTATTCTCTGTGCCGTTATCTTTGCCTATATAGCCAATAAAATATTTGTTTTCAAAAGCAAATGTAAAACCTTTCAAGAATTAATCATAGAAATTTTTAATTTCTTTTCCTCTCGAATAATCACTATCCTAGTGGAAATCAGTGGGGTATTTTTTCTTTATACTTATTTAAAAATAAATCCTATGCTTTCAAAAATCATTGTAAACGGAGTTGTTCTAATTTTAAATTATTTACTTTCACAATATATTGTATTTAAAAATACTTAAATTCAAACTAATAGAGCAAAGACTTTTCAACCATTCTACAAAGTAAATCATAAGGAGTGATACTTTTGAAACAACAGAGAAATGCTTTTTTTGAAAAATATGGACTTTTACTTATCATTAGCCTTATCTTTCTAGGTACAGCCATGATTACTTTTCACGTTCGATTATATGGAGATGATTTTTTTTATGCCCAATTTACATCCCATAATTTAAGTTATTTTATTTCTAAACATATTGAGCATTACTTTCGAGCGAATGGCCGTGTTATCGTTCATCTCTTAGCTACTATTTTTTTAGGTATTCCCCTTACTTTTTGGCAAATCCTCAACCCACTTATGCTAGCTGGGATTGCTTACTTCGGATCAAAAATAGCTCAAATAAAAAAAGATCCATCCTCAACCTATTCAACTAAAAACCTATATGCAGCTATTATTTTTGGCATTGGTATTGCCTTCTTACATCCAAATATTACAAGACAAAGTGTTTATTGGCTTACCGGATCTTTTAACTATGTTTATCCTATACTTTTACTATTCATTTACTGGTATAAACTTAGTCTATGCATTTATCAGCACCATTGGACATGGTCCTTACCCTTTTGGGCGTTTTTCGCTTCTGCTACAGTAGAACAGGTCAGTTTAATGTCTTTTGGGCTCACTTTATGCCTACTCTTAGAACAAAAAATACTGCAAAAAGAAAAAATAAATACTATACAAAAAATCACATTATTTCTATCTACCATAGGTATGCTTACTGTTATAGCTGCTCCTGGTGTATTTCTTCGAACTTCTATTGAAAAAACACCGGTTACTGGATTTTTTAATCTTTTAAAACACAATATCAAAACCCAAGGAAACTCTTTTTTATTCTCTGAAATGATGGTTCCCTACCATATATTAGCTATGACAACTAGCTTAGGTACTATAATAAACTATGGATATCAATATTATACTACTAAAAATCAAAGAATAACAAAACAAAGAAAATGGCTCCATGATACCATTCTTTTAATAGGTAGTAGTGCCTGTATGAGCTGGTTATGGCAAGTTACAGTCCGATCTTCTATGACCAACTACAATATTTGGACTAAAAAACAATTTTTATTTTATCTCTTTATTACCATTGGATATCTAATTACATTACTGTATACTACTATGATAACATATCAAGAAAAAATCATTATAAATTACACCGTACCGATCATTTCAGTTATTCTTTGTTTTGGCTCTCAACTGATGATGATTATTTCCCCAGTTTATGGACCTAGAAACCTGGTATGTGCTATTTTTATGCTTCTTTTATATATTGCTACCCTATTACCTACCCTACATCATATAGGAATTCCTAATTTAATAGCTTTGATTGCCTGTTTTGCACTTCATAAACCTTTGTTCTTTCCATTTGCTATAGGAACTATACTATTAGTCTCTCAACCTCTTATTTTTGTAAATAAAACTTTTTTTAAAAAAATAGGAACTATCGGTGGATATATTATTCTTACTATATTATCATGGTATACCTTCGTTCCTACAATAAAAGGATATGCTAAAAATTCCGTTATTTATGACCAAAATATAAAAATAGCTCGACAATATAAAACAAAACAAGCCCTACACCCCAATCCAAAATCCTTAATACAAAGTACTTTACCTATAGAACTTTATGGATGGGCAATGCCTTATCACAATCCTTACTACGATCCTTATTATCGATTATATTTAGGAGTCGATACCAAAACATCTATTCAATGGGTAAACAATTAAACAATAGGTAATGCCGTTGTAAACCACAAATATTATATGCTCTCCTTATAGTAGATATATTAAAAAATATATCTACTATAGGGAGAGCATTTTTATTTATACTACTTTGTACTATTGAATTAACAAGGTAGTTCTATTTATTCATATATTTTATTTTAAGAAATCTTCTCTCTGAGGAGTAAAAATATCTACAATCATAGAATCTTCTAAAGCTACCACTCCATGAGCAGCATTTGGTGCTACATAATAAGTGTCCCCTGCTTTTAAAATTTCTTTTTTCCCATCCATTTCAAACTCAAAACTACCAGATACAATATAACTAATTTGTTCGTGTGGATGAGTATGAACAGTTCCTACCGCTCCTTTTTTAAAATGTACTTCTACAGCCATCATTTTTCCACCAGTAGCTAAAATTTTTCTTTGTACCCCTTCTCCTACTGTTTCTAAATGAACAGAATTATTTTTTACAATCATAGTGATTCTCCTTTTATTTTTATATTTTTATATTTATTCCATTTAGCGATCTACATATACCTTATTTCCAATAAATTCTTCTAGTTGAGGCAAAGTTGGAAAACCTTCCATATCTCCATGAACCAATACAGCCATAGCTCCTACTCCATTACCCCATTGGGCACATTCTTGTAAAGGCAATCCTCGTAAAGTACCAGCTAAAAATCCAGCTGCAAAACCATCTCCAGCCCCTACACTATCCTCCATCTGCTTTACAGGATAACCAGCTACATAATGAGCTTCTTTACCATCCACTACATAACATCCTTCTTTTCCTAACTTGACTGCCACACGACTACATCCCATATCAATAAAAGCTTGGGCTAATTTTTCTGGATCTTCAATTCCTAGTAATAACTTTCCTTCATCAATGCCTGGAAAAATAATATCTGCTTTTTTAGCTACTTCTAATAAAACAGGTCTTGCTTCTTCAATATCCCATAATTTCAAACGAATATTAGGATCAAAGGAAATCTTAACCCCTGCTTCCTTAGCTACATCAATAGCTTTTAACACCGTCTTTCTTGCCTCGGGTGATAAAGCCATTGTAATTCCAGTAACATGCAAAATTTTAGCATTTTTAATGTAATTTTCATCCAAATCTTTTACTGATAAAGTACTCGCAGCTGAATTTTTACGATAATAATATACATTAGGATTCACATGCGCAAAACGTTCTTTAAAAAGCAATCCTGTACTATTTTTAGTATCTGTCGTTGTTCTAGAAACATCAACCCCTTCTCCACGAATAGTAGAAACAATATAACGCCCAAATTCATCGTCTCCTACCTTCGAAAACCAACCTACTGAATGTCCTAACCTCGATAAAGCAATAGCTACATTAGACTCTGCTCCAGCAATGGATTTATGAAAGGTATGAATATAACGTAAAGGACCTCTCGTATCCGGATTAAACAAAATCATCGTCTCTCCAAAAGTAATAACATCCATCTTTTTCATCAAAAACCCCTCCTATACTCATTGAACCTTTTTTACTAGGATATTTCGTATTACGAAACACCGTTTTACATGGTGAAATATACTTCTATTTTACCTAATATATCGAAAAAAATCAATCCTTAAATTTTTTTCTATTTTTTCTTTAATTTTTTTACAAATTCATATACTAGTTGAGCCGTCAACCCCCATAACGTTTCTTGTTGAAAAGGATTTAAAGGATACACATAGATAGGATACTTATGATTACGACTCCAAGGTTGAGTATAAGACCGTGGAATACCTAAAAAATCTTTTGCTGGAAATAATACTTTCGCTTTTCCTTGATCATCGATTTCAAATGGCTGCATTTCAATATTAATGTTATATACTAACGGTTCATTTTGTACAAAATAAGATACTGGAATCGTAAACGCAAATTCTACCTCCTCCGAATTAATATTCATCTCTTCTAAAGAAGACACCTTTGCTACTACAATAAAAGACTCAACAAATATACCTGCTGGTGTAACTAAAGTGCCTAAAGGACCTATAACCTCTAACTTAGATTGTAATATTCCCATTTCTTCTTCTGTTTCTCTAAGAACAGTATCCAAAAAATCTACATCGGTTGGATCCTTTTTCCCTCCAGGAAAACAAATTTCTCCTCCTTGAGAAATATGCATTGTTCTTTTCTGAAATACAAAATGATATTCATCCTCTTGCCAAAGTAATAAAATACAAATTCCAGTTTTTAAAAAATCTTCGTAACCTAAAAGATACGAAGATTCTTGATTTAACCTTTTTTTAAATATTGCTAACTCATACTTATCCAAGTTCACTCACTTCTTTCATAATCTACGAATATGATTTAAAGAAGAACTGCTTTTGTTCCATAATAAAATGCGATTACCATAATCGAAGTAATTTTAAATACATAAATCAACATTTTTTTCATCCTTGATCGTATATAAAGCCCTAATATTCTGATAGTTGGTTCTATTTTAACATTATAATATTTTTAGGTCAATCTACTAATATCCAAAAATCCAACGAGTAATGGATATTGAAGCTATAATACCTGCTACATTAGCTAACAAAGCTCCAGCTAAAGTATATCTAGTTTTCTTAATATCAACTGTCATAAAGTATACTGATAGGGTATAAAAAATAGTTTCTGTACAACCCATCATTACAGAGACGCTTCGTCCAATAAAAGAATCCGGTCCATAAGTCTTAAAAAGGTCAAAAACTAATCCATTAGCAGCCGAAGACGAAATACTACGCATCAAAGCTAAAGGAAGTAAAGGAGGTGGAAAGCCAACTGCTTTTGCAAAAGGAGCTAAACAACGTGTAACAAGTTCTAAGGCCCCTGATGCACGAAACATACCAATTGCCACCATTAAACCAATGATAGTAGGCATAATATGTAAAATAGTTTCAAAACCTTCTCCAGCTCCTTTTACAAATACATCAAAAACCCGTACACCTTGCAATAAACCATATAATAAAATACTAAAGAAAACTAATGGGATCATCAAATCAGAAATAAACAATACCCATTTCAATAGTAATACACCCTTTCTAATATTTTTCCTGCAATTACACCTACCAACGTTGAAATTATTGTTGCTAAAATAGCAGGGCCAATAATTTCTGCCGGATTAGCAGAACCATATTGGTCTCGAAAAGCAATAATATTTACAGGTAATAATTGAACAGATGAAACATTGACAATCAAAAACATACACATCGCCCGGCTAGCAGTATCCTTATTTTTATTTAACTCTTGAAGTTTTTCCATTGCCTTTAATCCAGCAGGAGTGGCTGCCCATCCTAATCCTAAAACATTAGCAATCAAATTCGTGGCAATATGCTTTTGAGCCGGATGATGATCTGGAACATCTGGAAATAAAAAATGTAAGATGGGACCCATCCGATTACATAACCCACGAATCAACCCTCCATCTTCTGCTATTTTCATCATTCCCATCCACAAAGACATTGTTCCTAATAATGTAAAACATAATATTACTCCTTCTTTTGCAGATTGAATCGTCGCTTGTGTTAATGCATCCAATCGTCCTGTAATCGTAGCTATTACGATACTAATAAGTATCAAACTTGCCCACAGAGCATTTAACATAAAAATCCTCCTTTATAACAAAGTCTACAATATACCTATTCAAAAAAGTATACTATCTTATTTATATGCATAAAAAGAGTATGATAGAAATATTTAAACTTCTTATTTTGTCGAAAAAAGTCGAAAAAAATCCAAAACTTTTACCAGTAATTTTTTTCTATATTTTTATACTTCTTTTACTTTTTACCTATATTTGTATAAAAGTTATATGCGTTGATTTTCTGTTTTATCTTTGAATATATAATAATTCCTTGTATATCCTCTTACAATCAACTTTATATTCTATTTTTTGTTNAAATCCTTATTTTTACTATTATACATCTTGTTATCAAATTTTTTGTAAAATGATTGACTTTTATTTCTAATTATGGTACCCTTATTATGTAAGATTTTGTCGAAGCTAATAAAAAAGGAGAGAAAAATATGAAATCAACAGGTATTGTTAGAAAAGTGGACGAGCTAGGAAGAGTGGTTTTACCTATCGAACTTAGAAGAAATCTAGATATTCAAGAAAAAGATGCACTTGAAATTTTTGTAGATGATGAAAAAATTATCTTAAAAAAATATCAACCTGCAGATATCTTTACAGGTAGCATGAATGACTTAATCGATTATAAAGGTAAAAAAGTTTCTAAACAAACTATCATTGAAATGGCAAAAATAGCAGGTTTAGAAATTAAATAAAAAAACAAATAGGATGCGATTTATCGCATCCTATTTGTTTTTTAAATTTGGTGCCAAGTAGCATATACTTCTCGTTTTGGTACTCCTCGATCCTTAGCTACCCTCTTCATGGCCTCTTTTACTGAAATTCCTTGATCTAAATAAAACTGCATATGTTCTAAAATACTCCAAGTATTCCACGTTTGTTGTTCCTCTTTTTGAAGTCTTTTCAATGATTTTCCTTCTATAAGAATAACATACTCTCCTCTAGGTTCTTGTTCTTGATAATAATCTATCGCTTGTCCTAAAGTAGTACGAAATATTTCTTCATGCTTCTTTGTTAATTCCCGTGCTAAGGTCATTTTCCTTTTTACATCTATTACAGATGATAACTCTTTTAAAGTTTGCCTTAATCGATGAGGTGCTTCGTATAAAAGAATTGTACGTGTTTCATCAGATAAAAATTTAAGAATTTCCTTTTTCTTTTTATTATCAGAAGGTAAAAATCCTTCAAATGCAAAACGTTTAGTAGATAAACCAGATAAAATTAATCCAGTAATGCCTGCTACAGCACCTGGTAACGACGTGACAGGTATATTTTCCTTATAGCACAATAGAACAAGATCTGCTCCTGGATCTGAAATCCCTGGAGTTCCGGCATCAGTTACCAATGCAATATTTTTTCCTGCTTTTAATTGTTCTAATAGCCACTGTCCTTTACTTTGTTTATTATGTTCATGATAACTTGTACTAGGTGTTTCAATCTCATAATGATTTAATAATTTTTGTGTACGACGCGTATCTTCCGCAGCAATCAAATCTACTTCTTTTAATATACGTAGTACACGCAAGGTAATATCTTCTAAATTGCCAATGGGTGTGGCACAAAGATATAAAGTACCATGCATTTTACATTCTCCTTTACATGACCTGATGGATAAAATCACGTTGATGGCTCTATACCATAAATATCATAAATTTCTTTTGTATATTTGCCTTCCTGAGTATAAACAATCAACGGAGGTTTTACCTTTAACATAGGTTTTCCATGGCGTATAGCTTCTATTAACATCATATTAGGATCTTTATCGATCATAGGATAAACAAACCGTATCGTTTTTGGTTCTAATTGATATTTTCGTAATAATATCATAATATCCGTCAAACGATGAGGTCGATGAACCATATAAAAACGCCCCTTAACTTTTAGTAGAGAAGAAGTAACACGAATCACATCTTCTAAGGTACAGGCAATTTCGTGACGGGCTATTGATTTTGCCTGATCGCTATTTTTTAATCCCCCTTGCGGTTCTATATAGGGTGGATTAGAAACAATAACATCAAAGCTACTTTTTTTATACTTTCCTTCCGCCTGTTTTAAATCTCCTTCATCAATTTGAATTTTGTGAGACAATTTATTGAGTTCTACGCTTCTTCGGGCTAAATCTACACTTTCTTTTTGAATCTCCAATCCAATAAAAAAACTTCCTTCTGTTTTTGCTTCTAATAAAATAGGCAAAATTCCTGTACCCGTACCTAAATCTAGAACTTTTTCTTCTTTTTTCACCTTCGCAAAATCAGATAATAAAACTGCATCCATACCAAAACAAAATAATTTAGGATTTTGAATAATTCGATACCCCTTACATCCAAGATCATCAATTCTTTCCATTGTTATTCCTCTTCTTCTACCTTAGTGCTCTTCTTTTCTTGACGATTGCAATTTCCTTTACATCTTTTACATGGATTATTTTTTGCCTTAGGAATATTTAACGAAAGCTCATCCATACTATAGATATGAACTTCTGTATCGTCTTGGTCTTTCTTCCTTACTGCAACTTTGATGAATTGTTGAAGAATATTAATAGATAATACCGTTCCTTTACCATCTGGAGTTTCAATTATATCTCCCTCATTAGGTAATAATTTACTTATCTCTTCATAAAATTCTTCTTCATATTTTAAACAACACATCAATCGACCACAAACTCCTGAAATTTTTGTCGGATTCAGAGAAAGTTTTTGATCTTTAGCCATTTTTATAGAAACGGGCTGAAATTCAGTTAAAAAGGAAGAACAACATAAGCGTCTTCCACAAATTCCTAGTCCTCCTAACATTTTTGTTTCATCTCGAACTCCTATTTGTCTAAGTTCAATACGAGTACGAAAAATAGAAGCTAAATCCTTTACTAATTCGCGAAAGTCAACGCGTCCTTCTGATGTAAAATAAAATAAAATTTTATTATTATCAAAAGTAATTTCTACATCAATCAATTTCATATCCAAACCATGTTTTTTGATTTTTTCTAGACAGATTATAAAAGCTTCCTTTTCTTTTTCTTTATTTTCTTTTTCTTGTTTATGATCTTCTTCTGTAGCTACTCGAATCACTTTTTTTAGAGGTTGAATAATTTGCTTCTCTTCCATTTCTCTAGGAGCAATAACCACTTTTCCATATTCTATACCTCGAGCTGTTTCTACAATAACAGCTTCTCCTTCTAAAACTTCTATATCATCCGGATCAAAATAATAAATTTTTCCTGCTTTTTTAAAACGTACACCAATGACTGTAACCATACTAACTCTCCTTTAGTTTTAACAACAACATCTCTATAGTAAGCTGAAAATTGGCATTTTTTAATAGCTGATCTTTTGCTATCCTAATATTATCTAAACATTGACCAATTCTATTATATGATAATCCTTGCGCTTGTTTCAATAAATATTTCTGTTGATCTTGGTGGATAATATAGGGATTTTCGCCCAATTGTTTAATCAATAGAATATCTCGATACCAAGTATAAAATAAATCTAATACTTCCTGTATTTGATCTTTATATTTTTCAAATTCCTTTTGCATTTGAAATAATGATACTAGATCTACTTTATGAATCTGATCTACCCATTCTATAACTTGATTTCTCATTTCTATAAAAATGGGATCTTTTACAATCTTCTTTGCTTTACCAATATTTCCTTGAGCAAAATGAGCATATAATTTAGCTTGATAATCTGGAATTTGTAATCGATGGATCATATAGTTTTCTACTTGAACTTGAGATAGAGGCTTTAATTGAAGTAATACACATCTTGATACAATAGTAGGAAGAAAACGTTGATAATTGGATGATAATAAAAAAATAATACCATACGCAGGCGGTTCTTCTAATGTTTTTAGAAGCGCATTTTGTGCTGCTACAGTCATGGTATCCCCATCTTCTATAATATAAATTTTATATGGATATTGATAGGGCTTAATTTCAATATCATCTCGAATCTGCTCTCTAATATCATCAACACCAATTGATTTTCGTTTCGTTGGTTGCACCATAATCACATCCGGATGATTACCAGAATCAAACGTTTGACAGGAAATACAATGATTACAAGGTTCCGTTCCTTTTT
>JGI24707J26582_10002974_pt1 | contig 12489 bp, 9 predicted proteins | sample BioPla1DNA1_FD_26582 | JGI IMG/M metagenome (IMG submission 26582) | reverse complement strand
ATTGTAAATGACGGACATAAATTGATGGATATGCTGTTGGAAGCTAATACTAAATGAAGTATTAAAATGCTTATATGAGCTTTATACAGTAGGTCTTAATACATAGGAAACTATTTGAAATAATGTAATAGAAAACGGGTGATGTTCACCCGTTTTTTTATTATCTTATATTTAGTCTTTTATATGAATTCTGTTAGTTACTTTATTGAGCTAATAATTCTTCTTTAGGCGGTATCTTTAATTCCTGCCCTAATACAATTGTGTCTGGATTCGAAATATTATTATACTTACATAAAGCATCTACTAAAGAAATATCTCCATAATATGTTCTGGCAATGGAGCTCATACTATCGCCCCTCTTCACTACATGCGTCTGCACAGCTGGTGGTGTTGGCGTTGGAGTAGGTGTGGGCGTCGGTGTTGGTGTGGGAGTTGTTTCAGGCGTGACAGTAGGCTCTACTGTCTCACTAGTGGCCGGTGGTGAAGGAATATTATTCTTTCCGGTATCCACAAGAGATTTCAGCATAAAGAATAAAACACCAAAAAGCACGAGCACCGATACTATTACAATCAAAGAATACAGATTTCCCTGGATCTTCTTGGTTTTGCGTTTATTATATTTATATGTTACAGCAGGAACCTTGTTAAGTCTGTCAACCCTGGACTGCATTCTCTGTTTAGACTGCCTGGGCTGAGACTTTACAGGGGACTTTCTTGCTAATCCTCCCTGTGGGTTTATAACCTTTTCAACCTGAACCACCAAAGCTGTTAAATCACCTTCGAATTTACGCTTCATGGCCTCATCAATCAGGCGATATGCTATATACGTACTATCGCTTCTAAGGGCCAAGAGATCCTCAATCTTCTCTTCTCCAAGAGCATCGTAAAGGCCTCTGCTAAGAAGAATAAAAGAATCCTCCTCTTTGAGGGAATAGATATCAGAAACAACAACGCTTCCCTTATTCTCATCCCCTGGAAGTGATATATCTGCGTCTTCTTCCTGTTCCTTCATGAGGTTGTCAATCTCTCTTTTGGCTCTTGATGCATCTGCCGCTAATGGTCTGAACCTGCCATCGCGCATCATATAGATACGTCCTTGTCCATTGGACAAGGCAACCAGCCTTCCTTCTGATAAAAGTAATCCTGCAAAATCGATATTAGGGATGGAATCCTCGTCAGATTCCTTATTCACCTCAAATACACTTGTTATAAGTCTTTGAGTGTCATTTACCCTCGTTTCAAGCTCATCAATCTTTGAGCGAATATCTCCCTCATTTACTGTTATCTTCTCGTGGTATTTACTTAGTTCCTTAAGAATAGAAATGTTTATATCACGCTCAGGGTACTGACAAATCATATTATCAGACACAGCAAAAAGGTACTCTCTTCCCCTGTTCTCTATTGATGCCTGAACATTATCAATATGCTGCTCGGAGATGAATTTACCGTTCATATAAAAAGAATTTGTGTTGACTTGTCTACCATATCCTTTTCGTGAATAGACACAGGCGTTAACTTTTATCACGCTACTCATTGGGTTCTCCTCTTTTCGACATGACTCATGCCATATTATATTATCCAAAACCGTTGCGCTTAATAAAAAACTAAACGATTTCTCAATAAATAATATCATACTAAAACTTACGATTCAACAATTTCACAAAATAACCATTGGTTTTCGACAACAGGATATTTCCAGTGTTTTCTCTCTTATCCCCGTAATTATTGTCATACTTTTTGGAATCAAGTATAATAGTCTCATTGAAGGCACAGACTGGCCTCTGCCTTACCATCTTATCTGTCTTACAGTCTTGCTGCCTTACTGTCTTATTAATAATGAAAAGGAATCTAACATGATGAAAAGCAACCTCCATTCTCATAGTCGTTATGATGATGGTTCAGAAGAACTGGAAAGCTATATAAAAGCTGCAATTGAAAAGGGATTTAGTGTTTATGGTTTTTCAGGGCATGCACCTGTAAATTTTGACACCAACTGGCACATGAAGGCTGATTATTTAGACGATTATCTAAATACTATTGATGAGCTTAAGGAAAAATATGAAGGCACTATCGAGATTTATACAGGCCTCGAAGCCGATTTCTACCCGGGCTGTATGGATTGGCGAAGCAAGGCTGGAATTGATTATACTATTGGTGCCGTGCATTTTTTGAAAAACGAGCAAACAGGTTCTGTTATGGATTTAGACGGAACAAAGGAAGAGTTCATAACAACCTTAAGAGAGGGTTTTAACAACGATATCCATTCTTTATTTCGGGCTTACTTTGAAAAGCTCAGAAACATGCTTTTAGAAATGCCTCCAAATATTATTGCTCATCTTGACATAATAAAAAAGAATAACTCGGGAAATTTCTTTTTTGAAGAAACTAATCCTGTATATCAGGATGAAATAATGAAGACCTTGGAACTGATTAGAAAAACCGATACAATTGTTGAGATTAATACCGGTGGTATGTCCAGAGGTTATGTCACCGAGCCATATCCAAGCAGATGGATATGGAAAATATGTCATGATATGGGTATACATATTACTGTAACCTCTGACAGTCATCATCCTGATAATATTGACTACTTTTTTGATGAGGCCTGTGCTCAATTAAAAGAAATCGGTTATAAAGAGCAGCGTATTCTTTATAATAATGTCTGGCAGGATGTAAGGCTATAGAATACTACCCTGAAAGGATATTCATAATATGAAAGTAATACACCTTATTGGTGGTGGAGACGAGGGTGGCGCAAAGAGCCACGTGCAACAGTTAATTAAAGAGCTTGGCCAATTTATAGATGTCACCCTGATTAGCTACAGAAAAGGAAAATTTCACGACGACGCTGTAGACATGGGTATTGATGCTCGTGTAATCAGTACGGGAAATGTCTTTTCAGATTTGCGTAAAACCCTTAATCTGATAAGGGACGGCAAATATGATATTATTCATGCCCATGGTGCCAAAGCAAATATGATGTCATCGATAATAAATCGTTTTACAGGTATTCCCGTTGTTACTACCGTTCATAGTGACTATCACCTTGACTATATGCATAGCTTTCTAAAACGTTATACCTTTGGTGTCATAAACATGATTGCTCTCAGAAAAATCGATTACCATATAAGTGTTTCAAGTAGCCTTCTGAGTATGCTCAAGAGCCAGGGCTTTAATCCTCAGCATTTATACTCTGTAAATAACGGAATAGCCTTTGACAATGATATCCCGCCATGTAGCCGCAAAGAGTTCTTTACGCGCTTTAATGTGCCCTTTCCTGAGGATTGCATCCTTGTCGGCATTATGGCCAGACTTCACCCTGTCAAGGATCACGATACATTTTTAAGGGCGGCTGCTGAGGTAGCCAAGGTCAATCCTGAGGCGCGGTTCCTGATTGCAGGACCCGGAGAAGAGCTCATGCCGGGTTTAAAGCAGTTGGCTAATAAACTGGGAATTGCATCTAAGGTATTTTTTACAGGTAATGTTGAAAATCCGTATGATTTTTTCCAGATTATCGACATAAATGTTCTTTCATCTGTAAGCGAAGGCTTTCCTTATGTAGTATTAGAGGGAGCCAGATTTTCAAAACCCTTTATCAGCACAAGGGTAGGTGGCTTGGGGGATCTTGTCCAATCAGGCTTCAATGGCTATCTTGTGGAACCGAAGGATTGGAAAGCCCTAGGGGAACATATCTCCGAATTATCTCTCGACAAATCAAAACGGGAGATTATGGGCAAGAGATTGCACGATAAGGCCGAGGAACTTTTTTCTCTTAAGGCTATGTGTAAAAGCCAGCTAAATATTTACAATACAATACTAGAGGAAGAAACTCGAAATAAGAAGGATGGCAAGAAATATGACATCTCCATTTTGGGGTATTATGGCTATAACAACAGTGGTGACGAGGCAATTCTGCGCTCAACCATAGAAGCCTTTAGAAAAATTGACTCGGGGCTGAACTTTTTAGTCTTTTCAAAAAGGCCTCGTGAAACCAAAAAGCTTTACTCGGTAGACTCAGTAAACAGATTTAATCTTATAAAATTATATAAAAGCCTGAAAATATCCCGACTTTTCCTGGCAGGCGGAGGCAGCCTTATTCAGGACAATACCAGCACGCGCTCAATATGGTACTATTTAGCTGCCTTAAAAATGGCCAAGAAGGCTCAGACAAAGGCCATGCTCTTTGCCAATGGCATAGGCCCGATAAAAAGATCTTTTAACAGGCGTATGGCAGGAAAGGTCTTAAATGATATGCATGCAATCAGCCTTCGCGACAGCAGATCATTTAATGAGATTAAGAATCTTGGAATAAGTAAGCCCGATATTTATGTCACATCTGACCCTGCCATCTTATTGGATCCTTCGGATAATTCTTATGTGGAAGCGCTGATGAATGCTGAGAATGTACCTTCAGATAAGCCTTTGGTCGGCTTCTCAATCCGAAGATGGGCCGATTCAGGATATCTCGATCAAATTGCAAAAATTGCGGACTATTGCGTCGACAAATTTGATGCCCACCCCTTATTTATTCCAATGCAGTATCCCATGGATTTTGAGATTTCCGAGTCTATAAGAAGTAAGATGAAGCATGATTCCTCCATAATTACAGGAACCTATACGCCTGAGGTGATTTTAGGTCTGACCTCGAAATTAGAACTTATGGTGGGCATGCGCCTCCACTCCATCATATATGCAGCCAACCGTTGTGTGCCGCTCATTGGCTTGGTTTATGAGCCTAAGGTAGGGGCATTCCTGAATGAGATCGGACAACCATCTGCAGGATATACTGATAAACTGGACTATGAGGAAATATGCAGACAGCTTGATTATATCTGGGAAAACAGAGAGAAGACTAAAACTCAGCTATGTGAATCTAAAAAGAGACTTACCATAATGTCCAATGCAAATATAATGACAGCTTATGACCTGCTCAAAAATTGATCAGAAAAGTCAGGTGAAGGTTCTATCTTGCTGAAAAGTCAGGACGGTTCTGCCTTAATCTGTCTTGATCTGAAACCGAAATAGAATACAATGGCGGCGATGACCCAGAAATAAGCCACCATGTATGGGACCTCAAATACATTTTCTGAAAGGTTATGGACTAACACTCCGCACATACCCGAGAGACCGCCGGCTGTTATAAGTTGTGTGTCATAGTCCTTGCTTTGTTTTACGGCTCTGATAGACCAGAATACCAATACAAATATCAGTATTGCCATGACTGCAATACCTGCTATTCCCATTTCTACTGCGGTTTTTAACCAATAGTTGTCCATGTAGAAGGTGTCAGGCACCAGGTTCTTATTATTCATGGCTACCGCTCCGCCAAAATGCCCCATGCCCATGCCAGTCCATTTATGCTGCATAAACAGCTCCCAGCCCTTTTGATAACGCAGAATTCTTCCACCGGTCATACTACTTATCACATATTGTGGTGAAAGGAGGTAAGATATTCTGCTATAGACCTGAGGAATCAGCAACATAACCCCGCCCCCGGCTCCCAGAAGGAAAAGCCAGCGAGGATTAATTGCCAGACAGAAAATTAATAAAGCTACTGCTGCCCCTAACCATGCTCCTCTGGACAGAGTCAGTACAAGGCTCAGTCCCATAGCACCAAGCAGAACAAAGAATAAAGCTCTATCATTAAATTTTCTTTTCTTTTGAAGAACTAAACCCAGGCAAAGGGGAATTATCAAAATAAAAATACTTCCTAAAATATTGGGACTCTCAACAATAGAGAAAACGCGGGTTCCTGTGCTTCCCTCTGCAATATCTGTCCAGTGGGCAGGGGTTGGCACCTTCAGGATATATTGTATAAGGCCATGGATACCCATTATTCCACCTGAATATACCAGAAGTCTTGTCACCAGATATGCCTTTTTGTCGTCTGTAAGGTAGCTGTTTAATATATAGAACCATAGAATGTATTGTACCACTACCCGGAAGCCTTCAAATCCCAGCTGCGGGAAGGTTGAATTCATTAAATACAGATATAGTGACACCGATATCAGCAGGAACATCGGAGTGCCGGCAGGAGTTGAAATCAATGGTTGCCCCTGTCTTCTGAAAAACCAGACTAAGAACACATAGGCTGCACTGACTAACAGATACAGCTCGTCCCAGAGCCCAATTAGAGCAAAATCGCCCAACAGGCTGCGTCCTATTTCATCTATAAAGGGATAAAAGGCTATCATGGGAATGAGCAGCAAATCAACTAATCTGAAGACTATGGAATTGGATAAAACTGCGTAGGTTTTACTGTCCTTCAATATTCTGCCCATCTTGCTTCTAAAGTCCGTACTCTTCATGTTTATATGATTTAATAATCTATAAAACATTGAGTTGTCAGGCTTATAAGGGCGTGTTGAAATATAGCGTAACGCAGAAGCAATCTTGCTGTCAGCAAGAATAGCCCCAATTTTATTGACTGTTTTAGCCAACCAGCTTTGCCCGATAATCTCAAGTAGGGTTGTAACAAAGCGATATATAAAGCTTTCTTTAAACCATATTTCCAGCATCAGTTTACCTCAATCACTTAACCAAATAATAATGTTAAGGGCTACAGGCACATTCAGACTATTTTTCCCTTATATCAAGCACTAAGCTATCAGCACCCATGGCATAAATAGTTTTGACGGTAATTCTTCCTCCTACCGCAACTGCATAGCGGCCAATTCTAATATCATCAGTTGTCAGGCTATCTTCAACCTCAAGATCTATGGTGACATCCTGTAAAGTATCACTTTCCACCTCTATTAATTGACCATCTGGTGTCTGAACAGTAATTTTTGCAGGTTCTTCGCGGATGTCAATTATTTTGGCATTTACGAATTTATCAATGTCATAGTAAATGCGGTTATCTTTTTTTAAGGCTTCAGTATATGTCGGAGGCATTTCAAAGCTTTTTACAGTAACAATATAGGTTTTTGTCGGAATCTGGTTGTTAGATTGCCTTTTCTTATCGATAATCTTATAGCCTACCAACCCGATAATTATAACCAGGGCAAGCAGTACAAACAGATCAAAGATATTGATTTTACCAAAGATTTTTCCCTTTTCATCTATAACTTTCATTATAAACCTCCCTGTGCCGGATTTATTAACATAGTGCCTTATTTAATAATTCTGATAAGCTCTGTGTTAGGGCTTTTCTGTCATACTTAGCAATTTCCTCTCGGTTAGGCTCTATAATACATTCACCCTTCTTCCAGCAATTATACATTCTCAAAAAGCCTTTTTCTATAGCTTTTATGTCAGACCAATGACAAACCAAGCCTGTCCTTGTGTCTTTTATAAGCATAGCTGCAGCCCCTTTTTCAGGAACAACAGCCAAAATAGGATTGTTTGTCTGAATATATTCGAATATTTTACCTGTGTAAAATGCTTCTGAGCCTGGCCCACCGCCCTCTATAAGGAGCATAGCATCTGATGCAATCATATTTTGTAGGCATTCGTCGTGATCCATGTATCCAACTAATTGTACAGCACCATCAAGTCGGTTTTGGGCAACAAGCTTTCTAAGAACATCATGCTTAAAGCTGCCAATAAATCTAATAAGAATTTCGTCTTTTGAAACCTGCCCCTTACTAACAAGATTACCAACTGATTCTAAAAACAAATCAGGTTTTCTGCGGCCATAAAGAGCACCCGTGTATGTTAAAGTAAACTTATTGTTTTTTTTCTTATTAAGCTCCAGTTCATCAAAATCTTCTCTGTCAAAGCCGTTTGGTATAACGTACATTCTGTTTTCAAGGTCAATACCCGGATTTAATCTGACGAAATTATCCTTCATGATTGGGGTGTTTGTCACCAGAATATCAGCAGTTTTTAATACATCCTTCTCCATTTCACGCTCCTTTTTCATGCGCGAAATTCTGTGGGGTTTATCTATCAGATAAGGGTTGTTTGTCCATTCATCCCTGAAATCTGCCAGCCAGAACAGTTCCGGGTAATACTTCTTTACCTCCAGGCCCAGCAGATGATCACTATATGGATAAGATGTTGTATATAGAGCCTGGATATCGCCCCTCTCAATTCGTCTCAGACATGCCTTTATTGCATTTCGCATCCATAATATCTCACCATCGGGGATTAGTATTTTCCAAGCGATAAACTTTCCAACCTTACTAAGTATCCAGGGCATGGTGGTCAGGTCGTAGGCAGGAGTTCTAATTATCTCAATATTTTCGGGTAAATCCTTAAGGAGGGATTCGTCCCTGATGGCCATTCTTTTGTCATCACGCGTAAGTACAACCGGTTCCCATCCAAACAAGGGCAAATACTTGACGAATTTTACGCTGCGCTGTACACCTGAGCCTCCTACCGGAGGAAACTGATGGGCCGCCATCAAAACCTTTCTAAAATCCACATTCAAAATTGATTCCTCCCACACCCAAGAAGATGATATTCCAGTCCGGCTTGTTCTACAATATCCCTATCCCAGAAATTACGCGTATCTAATACCTTTGGGGAGTTCATTGCTTCTTTTAGTCTAGCAAAATCTATATTTTTATATTCACTGTGATTGACTGCAAGAACAATCAGGTGAGCATTCTTCGCAGCCTCATATAAATCGTTATCCTTTGATCCTTCATAGTCTACATGCTTGTCCACTATAACAGTATTATAGACTCCCTCTTTCTTTAACTGGCCAATAAGCTCTATAATAGGACTTTCTCTCATATCATCAACATCAGGCTTGTAGGTCACACCTAATATTAGAATCTTTTTTTTGCCCTCAATATGACTTGTTAATGCCTCTATTCTCCCAAGAACATGTTGAGGCATACCATCATTGGTGTCCCTTGCCAGGGTAATGATTTTAGCTATTTCGGGCTGTTTCTCTACAATAAACCAGGGGTCTACCGCAATGCAGTGACCTCCTACCCCCGGACCGGGCATATGCAAATTAACTCTCGGATGTTTATTGGCAAACTTAATAACGTCCCAGGCGTTAACTCGCATCTTTTCGCATAGCATTGCCAATTCATTGGCTAAAGCTATATTAACATCACGGTATGTGTTTTCCATAAGCTTGCACATTTCAGCCGTCGTAGCCTCAGACGTATATATTTCACCTTCAACAAAGCTCTTGTAAAGCTCCTTGACCACTCTTGCAGATTCCTCGTTAATACCCCCTACAACCCGGCTATTTTCCTTTAACTCAATAAGTATTCTGCCGGGCAGCACCCTTTCAGGACAATAGGCAAGATAAATATCCTCACCGGGAATAAAGCCTGCATGGCTGAAAATAGAACCAAGAAAATCTCTGGTGGTTCCAGGGGGAGAGGTGGATTCCAAAATAACGATATTGCCTTTTTTAAGATATGGGATAATCATTCTTGCAGCATTTTCTACATAAGAAAGATCGGCCGTTTTATCGGCTCTAATAGGGGTAGGAACACAAATTATAAAGGCATCCGCCTCATCAGGCTTCTCGGAAGCCTTTAAAGTACCGCCCTTCACAGCGTCATTCACCATTTCCTCAAGATAAGGCTCCTCAATGATGACCTTGCCTTGATTTAATGCATCTATAACCTTTTTATTTATATCTACCCCTAGGACCTTATGTCCGTGGGTTGAAAACATAGCCGCTGTGGGAAGTCCTATATATCCTAGTCCTATAATGCAAATATTCATATATTTTTACACTCCAAGATTCTACTGATTAGCGTCTTGATTGTATCATACTGTATAAATTATGGTCAACAAATTGGAAGCTAAGCCTAAAAATTTTCGAATTATGTGTACACCAATCTCATTGTCTAGTTAAAACAAAGGAAAAATAAACAGAGTACTCCCCGGGCTCAGTTTTATTTGCTGTTTGCAGCATATGCTCCATGGTATCCTCTTCCATTTCATATTCTTTCTCTTTTATGTACGCTTCAAACTCCTCAACTGAACTGAGCACTATTGTATGGAAGGTATATTTTCCTGCTGAAAGCTCTTGGTCAAAATATCCCACCCCACTGTCCGTCAAATGCCGGGCACAGATATTACCCTCTTCATCCTTCAGATATTGGTCAATTATACAGCCTTCAGTCACATTTTCTGCTCCCATAACAATTTCGTAATAACCATCCTCGGTAATTTCAACATCACAAATCATGTCCTGATTGATGGATGTGCCCGAAAAGGAGGTAATTACATTGTCATCTGATTGTGGAACTAGATCCGGCAATCCGCTTATAAAGGTGCCAATTGCTATAAGAGCTACTGTTAAAATAACAGCAGTCAGCTTTCTTTTCTCTTGTTTTGTATTCTCCCGGGCATTTTCCCCAAGGATTTCGGACATCTTGCTTTTCCTCAATAATACTAATAGTACAATAATATACGGAATGCATCCAAGTAGATTAAGGGATGTATAACTGCCGATAGTTGAGGTCATAGAACCTGAATCAAAGAATCCAGAAGAAAACAAAGCGCCAAAATCTATAAAGGCGTGGAGGAAAATAAGCAGCCAAATGTTTCTGCTTCTATAGTAAACAGCCGTTAATGCCATACCGATTACCCCAGCAGCAATAGATTGGACTAAAGCACTAAAGAATGATATTTCAGGATTAATAGCGTTGAATATGTGCATGGCGCCAAAAACAACACCTGTCATGATTGTGGAGAACCAAACTCCTGCGGAGGATTTTCCATATTTATCGAATAAAACATTGGCTATAACCCCACGGAAGGTAAGTTCTTCAGCTGATCCAATCAAGATCATAGTAATGGTAAAGATAATAATATGGCTGACAGGCTTTAAAGTGAGAACCGCTTCGGTCCCTGTCATTAAGGCATCTAAATATGGTAGCAAAAAGGAATATGAAATGGCAATCAAGCCTATAATTACAAAATATAAGCCTGTCAATAATCCCTTTCCGAAACCATATTTCCTTTCTTTAAATATGCTCTGATAATTGAATAAATACAATAACATAATTCCAAATGCTGTTCCAATTAGGTCAATGAAAAGTTGTCCAAGATATTCGTCTTGGGATTGGATAATGAATGGAATATTCCGTAACACAACTCCAGCAAAGAGCATAATCCCAATCCACAAAGCTGAAAGAATAAATGATATAAGTACGGGATATTTCTCTCGCAACACTGTTAACTTAGCTTTCATATACATTTTCTCCTTAACTATTGATATGCTAAATCAATCTAGCCCCTATATATACTAGTACAAATAAGTAGAATAATGCGACCCGCGTCTGTTCTATTGTATGATGGTAGTTTTGCTGCCTGTTGAGCGAGTCAACTGCGCCGCTCCGTGAATCGGTCCGGGATTCAAGTCGCGTAGCTACGCAGTCCGTGCTCCGCTTACGACAGTAGACATCACTCACGGAAGCATTATGCCGTAATAATCTATGTGATTGAAACCACATACCCTTTTCAAATCATTGCTATTTTAGTATAATCATAAGATGACCAACGGTCAACAGGAGGATGAAATGACCGAAAAGATAGACATACATGATGTTCCTATAGATAATGTAAGCATGGACGAGGCCCTTGATGCAGTCCTAGAAATGCTGAAAACTAAGGAAAAGCATATGATCTTTACACCTAATGCAGAGATTATTATGCAGGCGAATCGTGATCCTGAGCTAAATTCAATTCTTAATAAAGCTCATCTCGTTGTGCCCGACGGAGCCGGTGTAATCCTTGCTTCAAAGATTCTGGGAAAGAGGTTAAAGGAGAAGGTCTCCGGGATTGACCTAGTGAAAAGAATTTTTGCAAGCACGGCAAAAAAATCCATAGGCTTCTATATTCTCGGCGGCAAGCCCGGCGTGGCAGAAAAGGCCTCCATTAATATCGTTTCAGAGTATCCTAAAGCAAAAGTGTGTGGATACAGAAACGGATATTTCAGCAACCAGGAGATTCCGGATATTATCAAGCATATAAATGATTCAAAGGCAGAAATTTTACTGGTTGGTCTGGGTGCCCCAAAGCAGGAAAAATGGATTTACAATCACATTCAGGATCTTAATTGTAAGATTGCTATGGGGATAGGCGGCTCAATAGATGTTTTTGCAGGGACTGCCACAATGGCACCCGAATTTATAAGAAAATCAGGGTTTGAATGGCTATACAGACTAATTAAGGAACCTAAAAGGGCTAAGCGGATGCTTGATTTACCGAGATTTATGTTCTTAACCTTTAAGACAAAGCTGAAAAAGAAATAAGGCAGGGTAAGACACGGAGCCGTCCCCTGTCTTACTATAAGCCTTCAACGGATTCTACCACCAGGCCATAGACAATATCAAGGGTTACCTTTTCATTGTTCTGCAGCCGATCTGTTAATTCCGCGGAAATAATATTCATATCCTTGAGAGTTTGTATTGCGTTACCATCGGTATAATCCTTAGATAATGATGTTAAAATAATAGCTGCCGCATTTTCTCCATTGAGTTTATCCTTTGTCTCGTATGGTTCCAATACCCGGGCAACAGACAAATTGTATAACTCCGGAGTCATCTTAAGCATAGCGTTTTT
>JGI24707J26582_10002971_pt1 | contig 12497 bp, 9 predicted proteins | sample BioPla1DNA1_FD_26582 | JGI IMG/M metagenome (IMG submission 26582) | reverse complement strand
TTCACCATCTATTTTTTGTTATTATTGACAAAAAGAACGCACTTAGTTCAACATAATCAATAATTGATGAGGTGGCTTGCCGATAGTTCAGCAAGCCCTAACTAATAAAAAACCTTGTTGAAAATTTCCAACAAGGTTTTTTTCAAGAATAAAGAAAGGTTAGGAAAATAAATAATTACAAGTTATCCCTTAATAAAATACTGATAGGACAATGATCAGATCCATAATATTGATTAAGGATCGCAGCATCTAATAGGTTTGGTCTTAAGTCTGGAGAAATATAAAAATAATCAATTCGCCAACCAACATTACGCTCTCTGGCTTTAGTTTTATAATCCCACCAAGTATAATTTTCTGGCTCTTGATTGAAAATACGAAATGTATCAATAAGTCCACTTTCGACAAACTTGTCGAGCCATACTCTTTCTTCAGGTAAGAAACCTGAATTATTTTCATTAGCTTTTGGTCTTGCTAAATCTATTTCATAGTGAGCAGTATTTACATCACCACATACAACAATGGATTTTTCTTGTGCCATCATTTGTTTGGCATGTTCTAAAAAATAATTATAAAATTCTAATTTATAATCAATTCGGTCTTGACCACTCTGACCATTAGGATAGTAAATATTGTAGAGATAAAAATCTTTAAATTCTACAAATTGAATTCGACCTTCACAGTCAAAATATTCATCGCCTAAGCCATTCGAAATAGAAATAGGCTCCTCTTTTGTATAAATTGCCGTGCCACTATATCCTTTTTTAGTACGACTAGGATTAAAGAAGGAATAATAACCATTGATCTGCTGGATCTTTTTGGGCAATTGATCTTTTTCGGCCTTGATTTCTTGTAGACACATTACATCTGGGTTAATCTCAGATAAAATATCTAAAAATCCTTTGCGGGCAATCGCTCTTAAACCATTTACATTCCAAGAAACTAATTTTTTCAAAAATATCTCCTGCCTTAATTAAAGTATGATTTTAATTGATTGTACGTTATAAAATTGGTTATTAAATTGATTTTATAATCCGTCTTTGATAATTTTGGTTGCTTCCCGATAGCTTAAAGTTGATAAATCTTGCTTATTTTCTTTTATGAATTCATTTACCCAATCAGGATCAGTTTTTCCGTATTGACGTAAGGCCCAACCGATTGCTTTATTGATAAAAAATTCTTCCGTACCAAAATTATTTTTGATTATTTCACTCAATAATTCAGTATCTGTTTTTTCTTTTAGACTTAATTGAAAGATAATAGCTGAACGACGCAGCCAAATGTTTTCGTCTTTACTCCACTCAAGAATATTTTCTTTGAATTGAGGAAACTTTTGTACAATTCCTGCAACAATTTTATGGAAACCATCAACTGTATCCCACCAAGGTTTATCAATAATTAAAGCTTCTATTTTCTCGAAATCATCTTCTACATAAAAAGGAATCATTAGAACCAAATAATCGATTGCAGCATATTGAAATTCACGAAAAACTTGTTCCCAACAAGCTTCAACAAACTCCCAGTCAACTGCTCCCTCATCTTGAGCATTTTCAAATTGTTTTACACTTGCTGCTCTTCTCTTGTCTGCGGGAACACCTAGAAATTCAAACTGATCACGCATATAGGCACTCATTTTTGCTGAAGTTTCTGGATCGCTTAGAATTAATATATCAGAACAAAATTGTTTAAAATTCATTAATTGACTCCTCCAAATAATCGATAAAAAGTATTATAACACATGTTTTTTAAATAGATTGGTATTTATTTCAATATTGTTACAAATATGTTTTTTTTACATTTCTTATTGCAGAAAACCAATGCATTTGTAGCTCCAAAAAACACTTTTTTTCTGCATAGTTAAGGGCTTAAGGTAAGATCATTTTTGTTTTTCCAATAAAATAAAATTAATAAAACGACGAATAAAAACAACAAAAAGCCCTTGTATTCATTTTATTTATTTGTCATAATAGATTCCGCTGGCTACTACATATTGTAGCCATTTCTATTATCATCTACTAAATATTGTGTTAAGTTTAGATTAAGGAGACATTATGCATGGGTGCTAAGGTCAATGGAGAAAATGTAAAGACTAAAATCAAAGAACAAAATTCTTTATCTCAACTAATTACCCGAAAATTTACAAAAGAACTTGAAAATAATCCAGATAAAACAGTTTATGATCTTTTTGAATGGGAAAAAAGAGATGTAATTATCAAAGATTATAAAACAGGAAAAACTTTAACAGATTTAAGAGATCTTGAATTTCCTGCTCATTATTCACAACAAGCAGCTGATATTATTGCTTCTAAATATTTTAGAAAAGCTGGTGTGAATACTAAAGAGGGACACGAGACCAGTATGAGACAAGTTGCTCATCGTATGGTTATATTTTGGGTAACTCAATTGGTAGAAGAGGGTATGATTGATGAGGAAAAATCAGATATTCTTTATGATGAATTAGTCTATGCTCTTCTAAATCAAATGTTTGCCCCTAATTCTCCGCAATGGTTTAATACAGGTCTTGAGCAAGCTTATGGTATTACAGGCGGTCAGAGCGAATTATTTTACTATGATCCTGCTCAAGGAAAAGTAGTAATGAGCGACGATACTTATACACGTACCCAAGCTTCTGCTTGCTTCATTTTATCAATTGAAGATAAATTGCTGGGTAGACATTCTATTTCTGAACATTATGTGACCGAAACAAAACTATTTAAAGGCGGTTCTGGTACTGGCAGTAATTTCTCAGCTGTAAGGGGTGAAGGAGAAGCTTTATCTGGTGGTGGCCAATCTTCTGGCTTAATGAGTTTTCTAAGGGGGCTTGACCGAAATGCTGGCGCAATTAAGTCTGGTGGTACTACCAGACGCGCGGCAAAAATGGTTTGTCTTGATGTTGATCATCCAGAGATCGAAGAATTCATGAGCTGGAAAGCCAAAGAAGAAGACAAAGTTATTGCTCTTAATAAAATGGGTTATGACGGCGACATAGATGGCGAAGCATACCAGACAGTTTCCGGCCAAAACAGTAATAACTCAGTCCGATTTAGCGATGAATTTATGCAGAAAGTTGCAAATTTAGATCAAAATCCAGATGCAACCTTAACTCTCAAAGGCAGAGTAGATAATAGTGTCGATAAAGAAGTATCTGTACAAAAACTCTGGGATGTGTTTAATGAGTCTGCTTGGCGCTGTGCCGATCCTGCTCCACAATTTGACGATACTTTTAATGCTTGGCATACATGTCCAGCCGGTGAAGATGGCAAATATGGCGCAAAATATAATCGCATTAATTCCACCAATCCCTGTGGAGAATATGCATTTTTAGATGATACTAGTTGTAATTTAGCCTCAATCAATTTATTAAAATTTTATGATTTTGAGACAAATCAATTTGATCTAGATGCATATATTTATGTGATCGAGTTATGTCAATTGGTACTTGAAGCTTCAATTATTGGTGGCCAATTCCCGACCGAAGAAATTGCTAGAAAAACCTATTTGTTCCGTTCAACTGGACTAGGAGTTGCAAATTTAGCATCGCTCTTAATGAGTCTTGGTTATCCATATGACTCAGAAGAAGCTAGAACCTTAGGCGCAACTTTAGTAAGTCTTTTAACAGGTCGTAGCTATCGTGTTTCTGCTTTAATGGCAAAAGAATTAGGCACATTTGAAAAATATGGTATTAATGAACAACATATGATGCGTGTCATCCGCAATCATTCACGTGCGGCTGGTGCTAGAACAGATGAACCAGAAGGTATTTCCTATGAATTGCCGGTTATCGATCATCAACTAATGACTGAAATGGGTTTTGAAGCTTTAAGCAAAGAATTAGTAACAACTTGGCAAGAAGCAGAAGCCTTTGGTAAAGAATATGGTTATCGCAACGCACAAGTTTCTGTTATTGCACCGACTGGTACAATTTCATTTGCTATGGACTGTGCTTCAACCAGTATCGAACCATTCTTTTCACATGTAACCTACAAAAAATTAGTTGGTGGTGGTTTCATGGAATTGGTCAATCCAATGCTTGAAACAGGCCTTAGAAGTCTAGGTTATTCAGAAACAGAAATCGAAGAAATTGTTGACTATATCATGCGTAAGGAAAATGATCGCATAGTTGATGGTAAAATCGAAGGTGCGCCCCATCTCAAAGATGAACATTTAGCCGTATTTGACACAGCTAATCAATGTGGAACCGGTGAACGCTTTATTCACTACATGGGTCATGTCAAAATGGTAGCAGCCTTAACGCCAATGGTTTCTGGTGCAATTTCAAAAACTGTTAATTTACCAGGTACTGCAACTGTTGAAGACTTTAAAGATGTTGCCCTAAAATCCTGGCAATTAGGTATTAAAGGTATCACCTTATATCGCGATGGTTCCAAATTTGCCCAACCCTTAAATGTTAATTTAGATGTAGAACAAGCAGTAGATTTACCTTTTGATGAATTATCCTATCAGCAATTAGTAGATGTCGCGACCAATTTAAAATCTGAAAATGAAACTTTAGAAAAAGAGCTTAAAACAATTCCACAAGCTTCGAGTGAATATGAAAAGTCTATAATTGGGGAAAAAGAGCAGGCTTCTCAAAGAGAAAAATTGATTGGTATCCGTTCCGGCAGAACCCATCCTGCTAAAATCGAGGATGTTAAAATTTATACTACTGTTAACCGAAATGAAGATGGTGATATTTCTGAAATATATATTACGACCGATCGAGAAGGAACTACAATCATGGGGCTATTGAATTCTCTTTCTAAAACTATTTCAGTGATGTTGCAATACAAAATCCCAGCCCATAGCATAGCTAAAATGTTAAGGGGACAAAAATATGAACCATATGGTTTTGTCTCAAGACATCCAAATATTAAATATTGCTCATCGATTTCAGATCTAATTAGCAAAATAATTGATTTAGAAATTGGCGACTACACGCGGGTTCAAGTAAAGCCGAGTAAGGAACAAGTTACTCAGCTTCAAAAGGAGGGCTCGATTGGGTTTATCGGTTCAGCCCTAGATCGCGAACATTTAGATAGTTCACCCATGATTTCTCAAGTTGGTTTTGAGGAATACGTCCATGAAGATGCTGTAGATGCAGCCAAACATGGCGAAAGAGTTTACGACGGCTCAACATGTCCAAATTGTTCAAGTGCACGTATGGTACAAAATGGTACCTGCATGGTTTGTTTAGATTGTGGCACCACAACAGGTTGCTCTTAAACACAAAATAGATTATTAGAAAAAGCAGGATGTTTTTAAAAAGTGTCCTGCTTTTTTTTTTGAAAAAACTAAAACTTTATTCGACTATCTTGTATGATGGATTAATAAAGTTTCTTAATTAATGAGGAAATAGTATGGAGAAAAATCAAACAGATAGAAAAAATAATTTAGGAAAAGTTCATCTTTACGCAGGCGATGGAAAAGGCAAAACAACAGCAGCCGTTGGACTGGCTGTTAGAGCTGCTGGCAACGGGTTAAATATTTTATTTATGCAATTTCTTAAAGCTGGAAAATCCGGCGAAATTAATATTTTAAAACAAATACCTAACATCAAAATCTTAGATACAAATCCGATAAACAAATTTGTTTTTGCTATGAATGAGCAAGAAAAAAAAGAAACCCAAATAAGTACAAAACGTTATTTTACTGAAGCCATGCAAATCATTGAAAAAAATCAAGTTGACCTACTAGTCATGGATGAAATTTTAGGTGCAATTAGTACTGAGATAATTTCTGAAACAGTAATAACTCAGTTTCTGCAGGCAAAACCAGCTCATTTAGAAGTCGTCATGACGGGTAGAGGTCCATCCCAAGATTTAATTGAATTAGCAGACTATTATTCTGAAATAAAATCAAAAAAACATCCTTATGAGACAGAAAAATTATTAGCTAGACAAGGAATAGAATATTGATGCAAGAGATTTTTCAAAACCAAAAAAGTATTTTGATAACTGGAACCAATGGTAAATCGACAGTTGCCTATATTCTTAAAGAAATTTTTCTAAAGGCGGAGATTAATGTCATTTCAAATTTACAACGTGAACACACAAAAGAATTTAGAGCAAATGAATTTTTAGAAGATAGATTGGTAGCTTATAAAAGCAAAAAACAGACAATTTTAATTCTTGAAATAGATGAAGCTGATTTTCAATATTTTGCAGAAAAAATTCAGCCAGATTTTATTATTGTAACAAATTTTTCTCGCAATCAAATGGAACGTTACGGTGAGTTATATACTTTACGAAAAAACATTGATCGAGGACTTGAACTTTCACCCAAAAGTAAAATAATATTGTGCGCAGATGATCCTCTGGTCGCAGCCTTAGCTGAAAATAGAAAATCTGATTGTTATTATTATGGCATGGATAATTTTCCTGCTAGAGATAGTTCGCCTGAGATTTTTCGGAGTACACCGAGGCGGGCAAATTTACCACGCCATGATCTGGAAGATTATACCTATGGATTGTTTTACAGGGAAGCACCTCATTGTTCTTTTTGCGGAACAGAATTAGAATACCAAGGTTTAGCTTATGCAAATTATGGCTCATATTACTGTCCAAATTGTCAGTTTAGAAGACCAAATCTGGATCTGGGCGTTACTGCTTTAGAACGTGATATGAATGGCGTTGACTATGTCTTTCAAAATTGGTTAGCAGATCGTGCTAGTAGGCGCAGGAACCACAATTCAATCAAATTTAATTTTAAAATTCCTGGTTTATTTAATGGTTACAATGCTGGCGCAGCAACATTATGCGCACTCTTATTTAACCTTTCATTAACAGATATAATCACTACTTTAGAACAAATTTTGCCAGAAAATGGTCGCTTTGAGCTTTTACCCCATCTTCCTTCTGAAAGACCAATTTGTCTAGTGACAGCCTCTAATCCAGAAGCTGTAAATTGTGCTTTACATGAGATCATGCATTTTGAAGATTTTGCTGGACTAATGATTTCTAACGACAGCATAGCTGGTTTCCAGCAAGATGTTTCTTGGCTTTGGGATATCTTTTTTGAACAAATGCCCTATGCAGGTATTGTTGGTGTGGGTGGCGATTATGCTTATGACTTAGCGCTAAGATTATTTTATTCAGGCGTAGAAAAAGAGCGAATGATCATTGAACAAGATCACAAAAAATTACAAAGCAAAATGGCAATGACAATTGATCGACCAGGTAGATTTTATTGGTTAGCAAATAAACCTGCTAGATACTCTATTCGCAAATTGTTTGTTAGGGATCTAACGATTGAGGAGGCTAAGTAGTATGAACAAACTACGTTTGGCATATTTATATCCTGATTATCTAAATTTATATGGTGATCGTGGTAATATCATCTGTTTACGCAAACGAGCTATCTGGCATAATTTTGACTTTGAAGTAACAAGAATTTCCATAGGCGATAAATTTGAGCCCTATAAATACGACTTAATTTTTATGGGTGGTGGGCAGGACAGTGATCAGCAACTAATCTATGATGATTTAATTAATGATAAAGGCGAAAGATTAAAAGAAGCAATCGAAGCAGGAATTGTGATGCTCTCTATCTGTGGAGGCTATCAATTAATGGGACATCGTTATGTTGATCATTCAGGTCGCGAAATCAAAGGACTTGGTATCTTGGATATAGAAACAATAGCTAAACCGGGCCGTTTAGTTGGTGATTTAATTTTCGAAACACAATTACCTATTGAAAATAAGGTTTTGATAGGGTTTGAAAATCATGGCGGGCGTACTTATTTAGGAAAAAAAGCTAAGCCGATTGGCAAAGTTTTGGTAGGCTCTGGCAACAATGGCGAAGACCAGAGCGAAGGTGTTTATTACAAAAATTTGTATGGGACTTATTCACATGGAAGTTTTTTGCCAAGAAATCCAGATATGGCGGATTATTTGTTAAAATTAGCAGTCGAACGTAAAGGCTTCGAGTGGCAAGAGGATAACAATTCCAAGTTCAATCAATTTGTTTTACCAGCAAGAAAAAGGATTTTAACTAAATATTCAAAATTGAGTGAACTTGAACTGTAATATTTATTGTGTATTGCTGACAAAATATGTAATCTATTTTCCTTAATAATGTTAGAATTAAGTGTCAATTAAATTAATACTAAAAAATATAAAGCAAGACGTAGAGGAGTACAAAGACTATATGATAGATTTTAAAGAGATTGTTTATGAAAGACCAGATATGAAGCACATTGAATCCGAATTTGAAAAAATTCAGGAACATATGCCAAATGCAGAAAATGTTGAACAACAATTGATTTATTTTCAACATATTGAAAGCATATATAGCCAATATTTAACAGCTAATACTCTTGCTTATATTCGCCACTCTATTGATACTACAGATGAATATTATGATCAAGAAAATAATTTCTTTGATGAAAACAATCCAACCTTTCAGACCTGGCTCAATGATTTTTATCAATTACTTCTTAAATCAGAATTTCGGCCTGAATTGGAAGAAAAGTTAGGCAAACATTTTTTTGATCTCTTAGAGGTAGAGGCCAAAACATTTTCGCCAGAAATTGTGTCCGATTTAATTGAAGAAAATAAGCTCACAACAGAATATAGCAAATTGGTGGCAACAGCAGAAGTAGAATTTCAAGGTGAAAAATATACTTTAGCTCAATTAACAGCATTTCGAGAATCAACCGATCGTAAAGTTAGAAAAGCTGCTTCAGAAGCCTATTTTGGCTACTATGCTGAACACGAATCAGAGTTAGACCGTATCTATGATGAACTGGTAAAAGTAAGAACCCAAATAGCCAAAAAATTAGGCTATGAAAATTTTGTTGAACTTGGCTATTATAGAATGTCAAGAACAGACTATGATGCAAAAGATGTAAAAGCTTTTCGTGATCAAGTTTGCGAGGAAATTGTGCCGATTGCCACACTACTCAAAGAAAGACAGAGAGAGCGACTTGGTCTAGCTGAAATAAAATATTATGATGAAAATTTTAATTTCAATAGTGGAAATCCTAAACCGCTAGGTGATGCAGATTGGATTGTAGATAATGCAAAAACCATGTACGAAGAATTATCGCCAGAAACAGGTGAATTTTTCAACTTCATGCTTGACTATAATCTCATGGATTTACTTGCAAAAAAAAGCAAAGAGGCAGGTGGCTACTGTGCCCATTTATTTGATTATAAAGCACCATTCATTTTTGCTAATTTTAACGGCACCCAAGGCGATATCGAAGTAATGACACATGAGGCTGGACATGCTTTTCAAGGTTATGAGAGCAAAGACATTATTCCAATTTTATATAGCTCTCCTACTCTAGAAGTAGCAGAGATTCATTCAATGAGTATGGAATTTTTCACTTGGCCTTGGATGGACAAATTCTTTGGCGATCAAACCGAAAAATTTAAATTTGCTCATCTTGCTGGCACTATAGAATTTATTCCCTATGGAGTTGCAGTAGATGAATTTCAGCACTATGTTTACTCTAATCCCACAGCAAGTCCAGAAGAACGCAAAACAAAATGGCGCCAAATTGAGAAAAAATATCAACCATACCTTGATTTTGAAGATAATGATTATTTAGAACGAGGCGGTAAATGGACCAGACAGCTACATATCTTTACCTCTCCTTTCTACTACATCGATTATACTTTAGCTCAGGTTTGTGCTTTCCAATTTTGGCTCAAGGACCAAGTAAATCATGAAAGCGCTTGGCAAGATTATCTCGAGCTTTGTCGTGCCGGTGGAAGTAAACCCTTTACAGAACTATTAACAATTGCAAATTTAGAAAACCCATTTGAAGAAGGTACGATAGCTTCAGTTGTTCCTCAAATTGAAGAATATCTTGCTTCCGTTGATGATACAAAACTATAGATAAAATGTTTGTTTGGAAGCTAGGCGATATAAAAAATCCGTTGCTAAATTGAAAAAACTGTATCTTAAGAAAAATAATTAATTACAAAATGCTAGAAGGAAAAAAATATGAAAAATGAAAAAGTTTTAATTGTAGATTGTGGTTCAGCTCATGCCCAGATTTTAGCCAGAAGAATTCGAGATTTGAATGTATATAGTGAAGTAAGACCTTTTAGAACAGATTTTGAAAAAGTTAAAGCGATGAATTATAGGGCTTTTATTTTCATAGGTTCTTTAGATAGAAAAGATAGACAAGCAGAGATAAAAGAATTGTTTGAGACTTATAAATCTCTACAAAAACCAATCCTTTTGGTAGAAATAGCTCCAGAAATCGCTCAAGAGAATAAAGAGCAAGGTATCTTCCGTTTGCATGAAAAAATTGAATTTGTTCAATCTGAAGCCGAGAAAACTGCTTTGAAAGAGTTTTTATATGAACAGGTTGAACTAACAGGTGACTGGCAAGTACAAGATTTCATAGATGCACAAATTAGAAACATTCAAGCAGAAGTAGGAGACAAAAAATTAATACTTGGACTTTCTGGAGGAGTGGACTCCGCTGTTGCTGCTGTGCTAGTCCATAAAGCAGTAGGCTCACAACTTACCTGTATTTTTGTAGATCATGGTTTGATGCGCAAAAATGAAGCTGATTTTGTTGATCGAATCTTCCGTGAAGAATATGATATGAATTTTGTTCATGTCAATGCCGAAGAACGCTTTTTAAATCGCTTAGCTGATGTTAGCGATCCAGAGAAAAAAAGAAAAATAATTGGTGAAGAATTTATCAGGGTGTTTGAACAAGAAGCACGCAAAATCAAAGATGCCGAATATCTAGTTCAGGGAACAATTTATCCCGACATTATCGAATCAGATGCCGAAGAAGGGAAATTAGTTAAAAGCCATCACAATGTTGGTGGTTTGCCAGAAGATATAGAGTTTGCAGGCATTATAGAACCATTAAAGGATCTGTTTAAAGATGAAGTAAGAAAAGTTGGATTAGAGCTAGGCTTACCAGAAAATCTTGTATATCGTCAACCATTCCCAGGCCCAGGCCTCGCAGTTAGAATTATCGGTACGATCACAAAAGCTAAAGCCAATCTATTGCGTGAAGCAGACGCCATAATGCGTGAAGAAATCGCAAATGCAGGCTTAGAGCGAGAAATTGATCAATACTTTGCAGTCTTAACAGGTATTCAATCTGTAGGAGTTAGGGACGAAAATAGAACATATGATTACACCGTAGCCATCAGAGCGGTAAAAACTGTTGACTTCATGACCGCAACTTATTATCAAATTCCATATGAAGTCTTGGATATTATTTCAAAACGAATCACGAGTGAAGTCGAAGGAATTAACCGCGTTGTCTACGACATCACCGGCAAACCACCGGCTACGATTGAGTGGGAGTAGTTGGTCTTTAGTTTTTCAGAGGGTTCTAAAAAGGTTCTATCGGGCATCGAATGGTTGTTGATACATGAAATAAATCAGATATATTTATGATATTTTAAAGGGGTTTTAAATAAATTAAATAATTAGAATAAAGATGATAATTATACTTTTTAAATTATATAATAGATTTAATAGGAATTTATAATAAAATTTCAAAAGGGGCGTAAGTAAATGGAACGGTGTAAAGTAGAATTTAAAGCATTTAAAATAGGAGAATGGTACACTAAAACAGAAACTGATAACAGTGAGGAAGATTTATGCTTGAAAGATTCAATGTAATACAACCTAGAGAAATATCATTAAAGGACCATCCAGAATTAAATGAGGCCTGGTTGCAGGAAGTAATAGCAAATAAACCAGAAATTCTTGGATTAGGAGATCTTATTGTAAAAGATAAAGAAAGAATTCAACCCTCTGGTGGAAGATTGGATCTATTACTTCAAGATGTAGATTCTTTGAAAAGATATGAAATGGAAATACAACTAGGCAAGACAGATGAATCACATATTATAAGGACTATTGAATACTGGGATATTGAAAGAAAAAGATACCCTCAGTACGAGCATTGTGCTGTTATAGTAGCAGAAGATATAACATCAAGGTTTTTAAATGTAATTAGCTTGTTTAATGGTAGTATTCCACTGATGGCATTAAAAGTAACTGCATATGAATATGAAGGAAAATATTTTGTTACATTTAACAAGATATTAGATGAAGTTCAGTTTGGATTAGTGGAAGAGGATGAGGAAGTAAAAGAGGTTACAGACAGAAATTATTGGATTGAAAGAGGAACCAATAAGACTGTATCCATAGCAGATGAAGGGCTTAAATTAATACAGGAAATCAATCCAAATTACGAACTAAAATATAATAAATTTTATATAGGCTTAGCTAGACAAGGAATTGCAGATAACTTTGTAATATTTAGGCCACAGAAAAAGATTACAAGAATGGAAATAAGACTACATAAAAGTCAGGACATAGAAGAATTTATTGAATCTAGTGGTATTGACTTATTAGACTATTTTCCAAGAAATAGAACCTACAGAATTAATCTAAAACCAGGGGATACCTATAGCGTCAAAATAAAATGTCGTCGAAACTCCATTCGTGGCATCAAAATAAAATGTCGTCAAAAGAATTTACCATCCTTTACTCAGCGACTTGATTTT
>JGI24707J26582_10002965_pt1 | contig 12510 bp, 14 predicted proteins | sample BioPla1DNA1_FD_26582 | JGI IMG/M metagenome (IMG submission 26582) | reverse complement strand
CTTGAAAAATAATCAAATCTTACAAGCATTAAAATAATGTATTTTCAGCAATGGGTCTTTCCATCTCATCATAAATATAAAACCCTTTGCGAGTGCGGACACCTAGCTGATTAGATCGGTATAGTTTCCAGAGAATGGGATTGGGCTTATATTTTTTATCGCCATAATCGTTGAACATGGTTTCCATAAGAACAACTATTCGTTCTATGCCGATAATGTCTGCCAAGTGAAAGATTCCATATCGTTGCCCGTAAATAATAGTAAACGTTTCTTCGATGCTTTTCATTGAGGTTACACGTTCCAATAAAATTTCACAAGCCTCGTTGAGCATTGGAACCATTAAACGAAGGCTAACATTTCCATTATTTTCGTTTACTCTATGGGGAATATAACCGATTAATTTGGCAAAAATCTCCATTTTTTGGTATACCTCCTCCGAGGTATGCATACCGATTACAATCTCTAAAATGCGTGCATCGGGATGAGAAATAGGAAAATACAGACTTACACATCTTTCTTTGTGAATTAAATCGGCAGCCAACTCACTGATGATTACCGTAAAGCCGTTAGTAGCGATGATAGCATCGGGCTCAAGCACTTCTTCCAATTTTTTAAAAATATTTTTCCTCAAAGGAGTACTGCGACGCCCTGTCTCGGAATAACGCGTGCACTCTATCGCTAAATCGCACCCTTTAAAATCATCGTAAACCAACGTAGGGGTAATACGATTCATGATCGCCTTTTTTTCGGATTGTGTCAAACCCCAGTTTTCGATACGGGTATCCATGTTCTTACTGAGTTGGTCCATCACATACTTGATCCGCTCTTCGGATTCTTCCATAAAAACGACCTCCATTCCTGCGGAAGCAGTAAGATTGATAATGTTTCGGCCCTCTTTTCCTGCACCTACTACGCCAATTTTGGAAAACAAAGGTTTATTTTTACGCTGTGTAGTTATATGAAGTCCATATTGTTCAATGGGCTCAATAATTAGTTCACTCATATTGTTTTAGTATTTTTTATATGATAATCAATAAAAGTATATTACCTAAGACAATGGTTTACCGAGAGCCTGAATTTTTTAAGGCAATAGCCTGATTGGCTGTGATAGCAACCATTTTGTAGATATCATCAATTGTACAACCACGCGACAAATCGTTTACCGGTGCAGCCGTTCCCTGTAAAATGGGACCGAGAGCTTCGGCATTCCCAAAACGCTGAACCAATTTATAACCGATATTACCTGCATCGAGTGAAGGAAAAATCAGAACGTTGGCTTTGCCGGCAACAGAACTTCCCGGGGCTTTTCTCTCGGCTACCTCCGGAACCAAAGCCGCATCCACTTGCAGTTCACCGTCGATTGCCAATAAAGGATCTTTTTCTTTTGCCAATCGAGTAGCTGTTATCACTTTATCCACCATTTCATGACGAGCACTTCCCTTGGTCGAGAAACTCAGCATCGCAACGCGGGGTTCCATGTTCAGAATGGTACGAACAGTCTGAGCCGATACAATGGCAGTAGTGGCCAATTCTTCGGAAGTAGGATTGGGCATGACGGCACAATCGGCAAAAAGCAGAACGCCGTTTTCACCGTATTGGGCGGTTTGGGTAAACATAAGGAATGCTCCGGATACGGCGCTTATTCCCGGTTGGGTTTTAATGATCTGCAATGCAGGACGTAATACATCGCTTGTAAAATTTTGCGCGCCGGCTATTTCACCATCCGCATCGCCATTCTTAATCATCAAACAGGCCAAATAGAGAGGATCTTCCACCAATTCTGCCGCTTTTTCAGGCGTCATGCCTTTTTTCTGCCGAAGCCGGAAAAGCAGATTTGCATAGATTTCTTTTTTATCGTGGTTTTTCGGATCGATGATAGCTGCACTTTTAATGTGTTTTAGATTCAACTCCGAGGCCAATTCGGCAATTTCCTCGGGATCCCCCAGCAAAATAATATGAGCCACGTCATCACCTATCAATCGATCTGCCGCTTGAATAGTGCGTCTTTCGCTGCCTTCGGGCAAAACAATGCGTTGCTTGTTTGCCTTTGCACGCGCAATAATGTCTTCCATCAAATTCATAACTTTGTATATATTGGATTTTTCAAACAGACGAATTTCTCGGTCTGAATTTCAGTTTATAATCAGTTCCTCGCAAAAATACGAAAAAAAACCAAGGGAGATTACAAAATGTAAGTGAAAAGATAAGATTCTTATTTGTAACTTTGTAGTAAAATCAAGCAAAAATGGAAATTGCAGCATTGGTATCGGGAGGAGTAGATAGTTCTGTGGTGGTTTATCGCCTAAAAGAAATGGGGTACGATCCCACCATTTTTTACATAAAGATAGGAATAGAAGATAAAGAAGGATATATTGATTGCCCTTCGGAAGAAGATATTGAAATTGTGTCTTACGTTGCAAAAAAATATGGCTGCCGCTTCGAAATTGTGTCCTTACACGACGAATATTGGGATAGTGTGGTGCGCTATACGATTGAATCGGTAAAACGTGGCTTGACCCCAAATCCCGACATGATGTGCAATAAACTGATCAAGTTTGGCTGTTTCGATGAAAAATGGGGCCACCATTTCGACAAAATAGCAACAGGCCATTACGCCACTACCACAGAAATCGATGGCCTTACATGGCTCTCAACGGCAAAGGACCCCATAAAAGATCAAACTTATTTCTTGGGACAAATCGACTATGTTCAGGTTTCGCGTCTTATGTTCCCGATTGGAAACCTATTAAAATCGGAGGTGCGCGCCCTTGCAGCACAGGAAAAACTCCCTTCGGCAAAACGAAAAGATAGTCAAGGTATCTGTTTTCTCGGAAAAATCAATTACAACGAATTTATTGAACGTTATCTGGGGAAAAAAGAAGGACTGATTGTTGAATTGGAAACGGGAAATATTCTCGGCAAACATCAGGGGTATTGGTTCCATACCATCGGACAGCGCAAAGGACTCGGATTGAGCGGAGGCCCTTGGTTTGTGATCAAAAAAGACATCAACCGCAACATCATCTATGTATCCAAAGGATACGATACCCAATATCAATACGGAAATATAATCGATCTTCAAGGATTTTCTTTTATTACAAAAGACGTATGGGGCGATTTTAACGATGAAAAAGAAATCATGTTCAAGATTCGCCATACCCCCGAATTCACCTCCGGGAAAATTTCAAAAATTGGAGCTATTTACCGTATTCAATCCGATGAACCCCTACAAGGAATAGCACCGGGACAGTTTGGTGTGGTGTATGATAAGGAATGTCGTCTATGCCTTGGAAGCGGCATGATTGTATGAACAATCGATTTGCTTTTAACACAATTTTTGCGTATATTAGTATGTATTTTATAGCTAAATGAAAGATCTCATTTTAAACGAAAAAAAGAATTTAAATGCAGTTTTGGTCGGACTCATTACGCCCGACCAAAGTGAAGAAAAAGTAAACGAATATCTTGATGAGTTGGCTTTTCTTGCCGAAACGGCGGGAATTGTGCCGGGAAAACGTTTTATACAACGATTGGATATGCCCAATTCGGTAACATTCGTTGGTAAAGGAAAACTTCAAGAAATAAAAGAATACATCGCAAATAATGAAGAGAAAAANNTCGATATCATTATTTTCGATGANGAACTTTCGCCCCGACAAATACGNAACATCGAAAAAGAACTCAACATCCGCATTCTGGACAGAACCGGTCTTATTCTCGGTATTTTTGCCATGCGAGCAAAAACGGCTCATGCCAAAGCACAAGTAGAGCTAGCCCAATACCAATATTTATTGCCGCGACTAACACGCATGTGGACGCACCTTGAACGTCAATACGGTGGCGGAGGAGCCATTATGCGTGGTCCCGGTGAAACACAATTGGAAACCGACAAACGTATTGTTCTCGATAAAATTTCCCGATTGAAAAAAGAGTTGAAAAACATCGATATGCAAAAATCGGTACAACGCAAAAATCGAGGGAAACTGGTGCGTGTGGCACTTGTGGGTTATACCAACGTAGGAAAATCTACCCTTATGAACCTACTCAGCAAATCGGATGTGTTCGCAGAAAACAAACTGTTTGCCACGCTCGATACCACTGTTCGAAAAGTTACCATCGGAAATCTGCCATTCCTTTTGTCGGATACGGTTGGTTTTATCCGAAAATTGCCCACTCACCTTATCGAGTCATTCAAATCTACTCTCGATGAAGTTCGCGAAGCAGATATTCTTATTCACATAGTGGATATTTCGCATCCCGCTTTTGAAGAACAAATAGAAGTTGTGGAAAAAACACTCTACGATATCGATAAAACCGAAAAGCCTACGATTATTGTTTTCAATAAAATAGACGCCTTCACGCATGTTCCGCAAAATCCGTATGATCTTACACCCAAAAAAAGAGAAAACTACACGCTTGATGAACTTAAACAAACATGGATGGGTAAATTAAACGAAAATTGTGTTTTTATCTCTGCGAAAGAAAAAGAAAATATTGAGGAACTTAAATCGATTTTATACAAAAAAGTAAGGGAAATCCACACAACACGATTTCCCTACAACGATTTTCTCTACCCGGATCTCGAAGAATTGAAGTAAAAACGACGGTTAAGGCGTATTTGAATGGAGTAAAAAGCTAGCCGATTTTACAATTGGGTTTTTTACATAATTCATCATTCAACGCTATAACGGCATCTTCGTATTTATCGCGAGATATAACAAACTGCATATTGACCTGCCTGAGCGATTGGGCAAAACTTTCGATATTTATTCCTCTATCGTACAATGCTTTGGCGGCTTTATACAAAAAACCCGGAATGGCAATGTTGCTACCCATAGCACACACGATAGCCACAGGAACGGCTCTCACTTGATAAAAAGCATCATTCAACGCCTTTACCAATTCGCGGGATTTCTCATTATCCCAAACAACCATTGTAATGGAATTGGCGTCGGTGGATTTCATAATGTAGCTGACTCCATATTTGACAAAATATTCCATTATACGTCCATCGAAACCTACTTCGCCTACCATCATGGGATCGTGAACTTCGATGGCAACTACTTTTCGCGAGCCCGACACAATTTCCACACGCGGTTCAGGTGAAACATAGTCACGCGAAATCAATGTCCCCGGATGTTCGGGATCAAAGGTGTTTTTGATGCGAATATTTATTCCGGCCAATTCCAACGGTTTTGCGGCTTTGGGATGAATGGCTTCCATACCTATATCGGCCAACTGATCAGCAATAATATAGTTGGTGTGACCTACGGGAACACTGTTTTCCACTCCCACAATTTGAGGGTCTGCACTCGATAAATGATACTCTTTGTGAATAACTGCCTCGTCGGCTTTCACTTCAACAGCAATCTTACTGAAAGTAACCTCAGAATAGCCACGATCAAAAGCACGCATAATCCCCTCAGTGCCTTTGGTATATCCTGTAGCAACACAAATCACTTTACTGAAATCGATCCCGTGAAATTCTTTATGAATACGTTCGTCAATCGTCAACGGTTCATTATCGTGAAAGCCACAAAGATCAATAAAACGAGCATTTATACCGTTGTTGTTCAGAATATTTACCGTATTCCATCCGGAATGAGCTTCCCCAATCGACGCCAAAATCTCACGCGCAGCCAAATAAATATCGGTTCTGTTTACATATCCCGATGCCAACACTTTACTGAGGCTGAATAAAATCGTTTTTGCCTGGTCTACACGAAAACGGATGAAATCGCGAGCCTCTTTCAAATCAAGTCCAATATCGGCAAAACCGTCGTTTATCAGCAATAGCCGTTGACAAAACGTATCCAAAGCACTACTGTAGTCTTCTCCATTGAGAAACTTGTTGTAAATGCCCGGTTCACCTGTTTTTTTGTGTTCCAACAGCCAATTTGTCACATTATTATAAGCCGAGACTACAAAAATACGGTTGTATAGCTCATCCCCTTTACGATTTCCTTTTATTATATTCTGCAGCACATCCTGAAATTGCGACATGGATGTTCCACCTATTTTCTCTACTGTCAACATAGAAATGAATTATCAATTACAAATTAAATGTCATCGAAACCACAAAGATACGATTTTTTATTTTTTTAGAATTGTTTCAATTCGCGATATAATTTAAAAATGGGCAACCCCATCACATTAAAATACGAACCCTCGATTTTTTCTACTCCAACGTAGCCAATCCATTCCTGCACACCGTATGCTCCTGCTTTGTCCAAAGGATTATATTTTTCAACATAATATTCGATTTCTGGGTCGGTAAGATCACCAAAAGTCACATACGTTTTATCCGAAAAACTAACTTGTTTTTGTTTCGACGTTAAACAAACGCCGGTAATTACCAAATGTGTCTGCCCGGAAAGTTCATGCAACATGTTCTTGGCATCCTCTTTATTTAAAGGTTTCCCTAAAATTTTACCGTGCAATAGCACAATGGTATCTGCTGTAATCAGTAAAGCATTTTCCTCGAGAGACTCCAAGTAAGCATTCGCTTTTTTGCGGGAAAGAAATTCGGCAACTTCTTCTTTCGGAAGATCATCGGGATACGATTCATCGATATCGGACAACGTGTGAACTTCGTAATCTACATCGATTCCCGAAAGCAATTCTTTTCTGCGAGGTGAGTTGGAGGCAAGAATAATGCGATAATTTGTGAGTTTCATAATGCTTTGCGTATCCTTACCAACTTCGTCAACAAATCTTCCAATTGTTCCAACGGCAACATATTTGCACCATCCGATTTTGCTTTTTCAGGTTCGGGATGTGTTTCGATAAACAATCCATCCGCACCCACTGCAATAGCGGCTTTTGCAATGGTCTCTATGAGATAAGGAAGCCCACCCGATACACCCGAAGGCCGATTGGGTTGTTGCAAGCTGTGTGTAGCATCCACTGCCACAGGAAAACCAAACTTCTTCATTACAGGTATTCCTCTAAAATCGACGATCAAATCGCCATATCCAAACATAGTTCCCCTTTCAGTAAGAATAACACGGTTGTTGCCGCTATCGACCACTTTTTGTGCCGCAAATTGCATAGCCTCGGGCGATAAAAATTGCCCTTTCTTGATATTGACCACTTTCCCGGTACGGGCTGCAGCTATCAGCAAATCGGTTTGGCGGCACAAAAAGGCAGGAATCTGCAATATATCCACGTATTCGGCTGCCATTTGTGCCTCATGCGACTCGTGAATATCGGTAACGACAGGAACGTTGAATGTTTCGCGTACCTTACGCAAAATTTTCAGCGCCTTTTCATCGCCAATTCCCGTAAATGAATCTATGCGGGAACGATTGGCTTTCCTATACGAACCCTTAAAAACATAGGGGATTGCCAATTTATCGGCAATCGTTTTTATTTTTTCGGCAATTTCCATTGCCATCTCTTCGCCTTCAATCACACAAGGACCGGCCAAAAGAAAAAAATTATCGGATTTTAAATATGAAAGATTCATTTTTTGTTCCTATTTAATTTAGTCGAAAGATACGAAAAAACACATTGTTTTTGTACCTTTGCGACCAAGGTTGGTTGTTTTTCTTTTAAACAACACCACAAAATTAAAACTTTTTACCCAATCATAATTGGATGCGTACGCTTCACTCCGATTTTTGTTGCTTCGCGTTGCATCTTTTTAATATATTGAATTTTCATTATGATTTTGGACATTTGTCTTTCTCCTGCTCTTTATCCTTTTTATAAAAAAGAAAACGATACCGTAATCGTTGTCGATATTTTTCGTGCGTGCACCACCATATGCACGGCCTTTGCGAATGGAGCATCGGCCATCATTCCGGTAGCAGATATCGAAGAAGCCAAACGATACAAATCACAAGGATATCCGGTAGGAGCGGAACGCAATACCCAAAAATGCGACTTTGCCGATTTCGGCAATTCACCTTTTGATTATACCCGAGAAAAAGTAGAGGGAAAAGAAATTGTTTTCACCACAACCAATGGAACTTACGCCATTGAACAATCGCGTGGATGCAAAACACTGCTTATCGGTGCTTTTTCGAACATCGATGCGCTGGCAAAAAAATGCATCGAAATTGGCGAGCGTACAGTGATAATTTGCGCCGGATGGAACAACAGGGTAAATATCGAAGATACCCTGTTTGGAGGAGCCTTTGCCGAAAAACTTTTAATCGAAAATCTCGTAAATTTTGATTCGGACGCGGTAAAAATAGCGTTGCAATTATGGCAATCCGCAAAACACGATCCCTTGAACTATATAAAAGATACGGAACACTATCAACGGCTTATCGACAATAAAGCCGAAGGCGATGCATCGTTTTGTTTACAGCAAAATACAATCAATCTTGTTCCCTATTACGATAGAGTAGAAGAAAAATTAAAGATCGATTAATCATCCAAAAAATCAAAATCATCGAAATTGAACGATCTGGTAAACTGTTCCAAGTCGCGTCGTTCTTTTTTTGTGGGTCGCCCCGTACCTCTTTGTCTGTCGATAAATCCGCTGATTTTGTTAAGCTCCAAGATTTCGTATTGGTCGGGGGGTGTAATGTTTTCCATATATTGTGGCACAAGTTTGGCTCCCATCCGTTTATCGGTTAAATCGAGCACTTTGAACGAAAACGTAACAGGTGGTTTACGCACCTGCACAATATCGCCTCTGCGAATAATGCGCGACGGCTTCACCGCAACATTTTCAACCATTACACGACCTTTTTTGCATGCTTCCGAGGCCAATGAACGGGTTTTGAAAATCCTCACCGCCCACAGCCACTTATCAATTCTTACTTCATCCATTGTCTTAATCAAAAAAGGTTTTATTTGTTATTATACAAATTCATGGCGACATCTATGCCGGAAAGACAAAAAGTGCGGACAACATCACATGCCGTTTCAATACGTTCAGGGAGCAATTCCTTTTCTTCATCGGTAAAATCGCTCAACACATAATCGACCCGGGATCCCGGAGGATAATCATCTCCGATGCCGAAACGTAGTCGGGCATATGTTGTGTACCGAGCACTTCTTGAATATTTTTCAGACCCTTATGACCACCATCGCTTCCTTTGGACTTCAATCGAAGTGTGCCAAACGGTAACGCCAAATCATCAACGATTACCAATAAATTTTCTATGGGAATTTTTTCCTTTTGCAACCAATAACGTACGGCATTACCGCTTAAATTCACAAAGGTAGATGGTTTCAAAAGGAGAAGGGATTTATTTTTCAAACGTGTCTCGGCAACAAAACCATATCGTTTACTCTGAAAAACAGCATTGGACGCTTTTGCAAAAGCGTCCAATACCATAAACCCTATGTTGTGGCGGGTATTTTCGTAGTCAGGACCAATATTCCCTAACCCCACAATCAGATATTTCATTACATTACATCCTCACTAAAATGCCTATTCGGTTTTAACTGCCGCTTTTGCCGAACGTGTTAAGTGAACGCGACAAACTACGGCATCCTTTGCATTTAACATTTCTATTCCATCAAACTCCAAATCACCAACCTGAATGGTTTTGCCCAATCCTAAATTCTCAACATTGATAACAATTTCATCGGGCAATTTGCTTGGTATCGCTCTTACTTTAAGTTTGCGCATATCGAGTGATAACCTTCCACCGGCTCTCACACCCTCTGCAAGTCCTTCAAGACGAACAGGAAGTTCAATCTCAAGAGGAACATCTTCAAACACATGCAAAAAGTCAATATGAAGGATGGTGTCTTTTACGGGATGAAATTGAATCTCTCGAAGGGCAGCCTGCATTTTCTTTTCTCCCAAATCGAGGTTTACCAAATAAATCTCAGGAGTGTAAATTAAGTTGCGGACATCTCCGCTTTTCACGACAAAATTTACATTTTCTTCATTGTGTCCGCCATAAACTACACATGGAATAAGCCCTTCGCGACGATAAGCCCGAGCTGCTTTTTTCCCGAAATCATTCCTGATTTCACCTTTTAAGTCAAATGTTTTCATTATCTAATGGTTTGTGTTACTCAAAATAAAGTTTGTTTTACCTCTTTATTTCCCATCACACGGGATGTTCTAAAAAGTGGCGCAAAGGTAGTGATTATCTTTTGATTCCACAAATATTATTTTTGCGATGTTTTTGAACTTCTTTATGAAAATATATGGATTACTTTCGGCTTTTATCGTTAGAATATCAAAAAAATACGTACTTTTGTAGAGTAAAAAGTTCGTTTCAACAATGATTAATAGAGAATTAATTCGTATCAGAATAGTGCAGATTGTATATGCCTGGTATCAGAATTCGAATAACAGTCTGAAAAATGCAGAAAAAGAGCTCTTGTTTGGTTTTCAGAAATCATACGATCTTTATTATTACCTGCTTTTACTCATGGTGAAACTCACCGATATGTATGAAAATCGAATTGAAACCAGAAAAAATAAATTCCTGCCATCNGAAGAAGATTTAAACCCNAATACCCATCTGATTAATAATAAATTTATTCAGCAGCTTAGAATCAATAAACAGTTTTGCCATTATCTCAATGAACGTCCCTTGTCTTGGGAAGCAAATGAGAATTTCGTTAAAAATCTGCTCGACAAAATATTGGAATCCGANACATATAAAACCTATACCGAGATAGAAAATCCGACTTATGCCGACGACCGCGAATTTTGGCGAAAAATATTCAAACAATTTATTTATAACAACGAGGAATTGGACGAAATTTTGGAAGATGAAAGCATTTACTGGAACGACGATATAGAAATTGTCCAAACCTTTACGTTGAAAACCATTAGAAAATTTTCGGAAGAAAAAGGAGCAGATCAACCTTTATTGCCCATGTTTAAAGACGAAGAAGACAAACAATACGCTTTGAAATTGCTATCCGAAACTATTTTAAACGAAAAAAAATATCGAAGTTTAATCGAAAAACATATTGACAAATGGGATTTGGATCGTATTGCATTTATGGATATGATTATTATGCAAGTGGCAGTTGCCGAGATATTTTCTTTTGAATCCATCCCAACCCGTGTCACGCTCAACGAATATATCGAGATTGCAAAAGCATACAGTACCCCCAAAAGCGGAAGTTTTGTAAACGGGATTCTGGATGCTATTGTAACTGAAATAAAAAAAGATAATCTGATTTTTAAACATTAATAAACCATTAAATTTTATTTCGTATGAATAGTTTATTGCAAGCTTCACAGGCCGCAAATGGCGGAGGAGGAATGGGCATGACCCTGATTATGATGATAGCCATCATTGCCATTTTTTATTTTTTCATGATTCGTCCCCAACAAAAAAAACAAAAAGAAATTCAAAAAACCCGCGAAGCATTAAAACCGGGAGATAAAGTGGTTACCGCAGGCGGAATTCACGGACGCGTAAAAGAAGTAGGCGATAATTACTTTTTGATAGAAGTTGCCGATGGCGTAAAAATAAAAGTCGAAAAAGGATCGGTATATGCAAACCCTTCGGATATGAACACCAATTGATTGTTTTTTATCCTAAACAGACATGGATTTTAAAACATCCATCCATAATTTAAAACAAAAAGTGCGAACATTTTTTTCCACATTCCCGTGGAAAAATTTGTTCACATTTTTATTTTTTTTGTTGCTTTCTTTCATCTTTTGGCTGATGCTTTATTCACAGCGCGATCATGTCGAAGGCACCTATCGTATCCCCCTTAAATATACCAACATACCGGAGGACATTGTTTTCGATGAGCCTCTACCTGAATATATCGAAATTAGAGTCGCGGACAACGGTTATCAGATATTCAAATACGATCTGTCAAAAAAAGATTCCATAGAGATCAACATAAGTGAATTTAAAGAAAGCAACATAGATGCTATTCAAGGCAATCAACTTATTCAGCTCATTCGCACCCAATTGGCACCCACTACCCTGCTATTGAGCTACTCTCCGGCCATTATTTCGCTAGCCGCATCGAAACTGGAAAGCAAAAAAATACCCGTAGTTTTCGACGGAGAGATTACCACAGCCGGTGGCAATTTGGTTATCGACACCATTACTTTTATTCCTGAAACCGTAACCGCTTATGCATCGAAAAAACAATTGGCACAATTAAAAGAAGCCATTACCGAATATACTGTTTTCGAAAATCTCAAAGCTACTTCCCAATTTAAAGTCAAAATCAAAAAGATTGAAGGTATCAAATTTGTTCCACAAGAAATCGATATTTTAATTCACATCAAGGAATATACCGAGAAATTTTTTGAAATTCCCATCACTTGTTCCAATTTGCCGAAAAATCTCGACGTGAAATTTTTCCCTTCCCATGTCAATGTAACTTTTTCCGTAACATTAGAAGAATACAATATGATTACTCCCGAGGATTTTGAAATCAATCTCGACTATCATGAACTCAAATCCAATCAGGAAGGAAAAATAGAAGTGCAATTAACAAAAAGCCCCTCCTCCATTCTCAATCCCCGTTTATCGCCTTCGATAGTGGAATTTCTTTTCGAAAAAAAAGAATAATGTATTTGAAGTCATGATAAAAATCGGAGTTACG
>JGI24707J26582_10002962_pt1 | contig 12513 bp, 4 predicted proteins | sample BioPla1DNA1_FD_26582 | JGI IMG/M metagenome (IMG submission 26582) | reverse complement strand
ATACTAAAACTAACAGTTCACGTTTCTGGTTTGCAAATTTTTCAGTTTCTGGCGACGTGTATCAAGACACTATCCCACCAGCTTTGGAGAGTTATGAAGTGATAAATAGATACAAAACAGAACTCACATTTTCTAAATTTGTAGCTGAATTAACATATTCTGATGAATCTTTTTTGCTTAATGATGGAACAGAACCTGATGAGATAAATAGTCTAGCTAAACCTTATTCACTTGAACTGATTTATTACAATGGCATTGATTGGGAAAATGAAATCTCTCTGATAATAGAAAATATTTTTGACAAAAATGGAAATGCAATATCAAAAGAGACAATAACATCTGATTATATCTCAGCAAAAGTTGAAAATATTGAAGTTCTTTCTGCATCACAATTCTCTATCTGTTTTAATAAGGAGATAGACACTTTTTCAGAAGCTNATTTTAGTTGGTTAAATGATGATTTATTAATAAATGAAATTCAAACTTCTTCGGATAACTGTTTCACTGTTTCTTTAGATAATAATATTCCGTTGGCGGAAAATGTTCAGTTTTATCTAAATGATTTACTTTCAGAAAGTGGAGATACTATTTCATCTGGACCTTATGATTTGTGGTATTATATTGCACAGCCTTATGATATTATCATTTCAGAAATTATGCCTGACCCCGATCCAGTCGTAGCATTACCAAATTCTGAATTTATAGAATTTTATAATAGAACAGCATATCCAATTTCGCTAAAAGGATATAAAATTATAGTTCAGGAGCGAGAAGTTACACTGCCTGAGTCAGAGATATTGCCAAACAACTATTTAGTTTGCGTACCTGCACCTCAAGTTGAAAATTGGACAAATATTGCCAATGTAGTCGGAGTTACAAGTTGGATTGCTTTGCCAAATTCACAAGCTACGGTAACACTTCTTAATAGCGAAGATGAATTTATTTGCTCATTGCAATATGACAGCTCTTTTGGTGAGGCAGGTTTTAAGCAAGATGGAGGATGGTCTTATGAAATAATTGATGTTGATAATTTATCTGGAGATTCAGATAATTGGGGGTTTACAGTTAATAACTGTGGCGGAACACCCGGTGCTGAAAACTCTATTTCTGGTGTTTTTCCTGATACAAAAAATCCTCTATTCTTAAAATGGACTTTGGAAGAAGAGAATATTTTAAAACTACACTTTTCTGAACCAGTTTCTAACAGTTTTTTTGCTGATTTATCAGATGTTGAAATAATCCCAAATATTGAAATTGACTCTTGTGAGTTGGACAACGTAACGCAGTCTCAGTTCTCTATCTATTTTAAAAATAATATTGCTGAAAACACAAAATATGAATTGAATCTTCTTAAAAACCCAACAGATTTAACTGGAAATGTGATGGATTTTCCTAATCCTCTCTATTTTGCAAACCCCATTGAGGCAGAGCCTTTAGATATTGTTATTAGCGAGCTTCTTTATGACCCAGCTGGTGATGTGAAAGATTTTGTAGAGTTGTATAATAGAAGTGATAAAATTATAGATTTATCGAAATTATATATTTCAAAAAACAATCAAGATGGTGTACCTGAAAAACTCATAAAACTTTCTGAAGATAAAAAAGCATTTTTTCCCAATGATTATCTTGTTTTCACTTCTGATAAGCAAGCATTAATTGATTATTATGAAAATGCAGATAGCTGGAAAGTGTATGAAATTAGCGGTTTTCCAAACTATGTAAATAGTGGCGGCACAGTTTTTCTAACAAATATCATTGCTGAAGAGATTGATGTTTTTGAATATAATGAAGTTCTACACACCAGTAATGAAAAGTCAAAAAAAGGCATTTCACTTGAAAGAATAAATCTTGATAGACCTGCAAATGAGCTAGGTAATTGGGCATCGGCAGATGAAAATGAAAATTTTGCAACACCAACTTATAAAAATTCTCAATCAAAGGATAATTCTAGTTTTGTATTAGAAAATTATAATGTAATTAATAAATATAGAATAGAATTAACTTTTTCAAGACTTGTTGAAGAACTTGATTATACCGATGATTCATTCATTTCGTCTAATGATTCAAAGCCTGATGAGATTCAAATAAATGAAAATCCTTATAAAATCACTTTAGTTTTTAATAATGGAATTGAGTGGAACAAAGGAGAATTTTTAACCATCGATAATATCGTTGATGACGAAAGTATTTCCGTTGAAAAAACTATCATTGAGTCAGAATATTTATCTGCAAAAGTTGAAAATATTGATATTGTTTCTGCGTCACATTTTTTGATTTGTTTTAACAAAGAGATAGATAATTTTTCTAGTAGTAATTTTAGTTTTGTTGATGAAAACATCTCTATTTCAGAAATAAATTCCGAAACTAATAGCTGTTTTACTATTATTTTAGAAAACAGTCTTCCCTTAGCGGAAAATTCTCAATTTTACTTAAATAATGTAATTTCAGAAAATGGAGATACCATTCCATCTGGACCTTATGATTTGTGGTATTATATGGCACAGCCTTATGATATAATTATTTCAGAAATTATGCCTGACCCTGATCCAGTCGTAGCATTGCCAAATTCTGAGTTTATAGAAATATATAACAGATGCGAATACCCAATTTCATTAAAAGGGTATAGAATTAGAGTTCAAGAGCGTGAGGTTACGATGCCAAATGTAATTATTTTTCCTGATGATTATCTTGTGCTAATTTCTGCAACTCAGTCTGAAAATTGGGCAGATTTTTCAAATGTAGTTGGTATAACAGGCTGGATTGCATTGCCAAACAGTGAGGCATCGGTCGCAATAATTAATAGTGATGATGAGGTAGTTTCATCAATGCAGTATAAACAGGTGTTTGGTGATGGTAGTTTTAAGTCAGATGGCGGCTGGTCTTATGAGATAAAAGATGTTGATAATATGTCGGGCGACATTAATAATTGGGGCTTTTCGGTGGATGAAAAAGGTGGAACGCCAGGGGAACCGAACTCAATTAAAGAGTTATTTTTGGATGTGAAAAATCCGCAGTTTTTAAATTGGAGCATACAAGGTGAAGATATTTTAAAACTCTATTTTTCCGAACCTGTAACAGATGAATTTTATTCAGATTTATTGAATATTGTAATAAAACCCGAGCTGGACATAGACACTGTTTGGCTTGATGGCGTGACAAAGTCAGTTTGTTACATTAATTTCAAATCAGAGATTGAGAAAAACAGAAAATATGAATTAACACTAGCCTTGCCTCCAGTAGATTTAGCGGGTAATGAAATGGATTTTCCACAACCGTTATATTTTGCAAATCCACTCTCTCCCGAACCATTTGATGTTGTTATAAATGAGTTGCTTTTTGACCCAGTGGGTGATGTTAAAGATTTTGTAGAACTTTATAATAGAAGTGATAAAATTATAGATTTATCTCAACTTTTTGCTGCAAAAGATAATGTTGATGGATTACCAGATAAAATGATACAACTTTCGGCAGAAAAAAGAGCATTTTTCCCAGAAGAATATCTTGTTTTTACAGCTGATAAAACAGCTTTAATTAACCATTATGAAAAAGCTATTTCAGAGCAAATTTTTGAGGTCCCAAGCTTCCCAAATTATGTAAATGGAGGTGGTGTTGTGTTCATTTCTAGCAACTTAGGGGTAACTGTTGACCAATTCAATTATAGCGATCATTTGCATCATTCAATGCTTGCAAGTACAAAGGGTGTAGCGTTGGAACGCATAAATACGAACGAACCCACCAATAGAATTGGTAATTGGCATTCGGCATCGGCTAATGAAAATTATGCAACCCCAACTTATAAAAACTCACAAGCGAAAGATTTTGAGCAAGTTAATGAGAAAACATTCACTATTGAGCCTGAAGTTTTCACACCTAATATGGATGGAGTTGATGACCTATTATTTATCCATTATAAATTTCCAGAAGAGGGTTATAGTTGTACCATAGAAATTTTTAATCAGAATGGTGCGCCCGTTCGCAAGCTGGTAAACAATGAGTTAGCGTCAGTTCAGGGATTTTATACGTGGGATGGCACAGATGATGAGTACAAAAAGTGTCAAAGTGGTATTTATGTGATATTAATAAAATGGTTTAATCTAAAAGGTGAAGTGAAACAAGAGAAAAGAGTTGCGGTGTTGGGGATGTAATTTATCTCCCGCAGATTTCACAGATTTACACAGATTTGCGGTGAAAACATCTGCGTTTATCTGTGAGGTCTGTGGGAAAACAATTTAATCTGTGGGCGTCAAAACCTACATTCTATCAATCAATTCAGATATAATTTTTGTCATTTTTGGTTCAGCTTGCTGAGCAACCACTTGCACCTCTTCGTGTGAAATTTCTACAATTTCGCCAGGAACACCTGAATCTGTAATAATAGAAACACCAAAACAGGTAATACCGCAATGACGGGCTACAATAACCTCCGGCACAGTTGACATACCAACCACATCACCACCTATAATTCTAAAATATTTATATTCAGCTGGTGTCTCAAATGTTGGACCTGATGTTCCTGCATAAACGCCCTGTTTTAGGTCTATATTTTCTTCCTTTGCAATTTCTAAAGCTAATTGCACAAGCTTTTTATCATAAGGCTCACTCATATCAGGGAAACGAGGACCCATTTCGTCAATGTTTTTACCTATAAGTGGATTATCACCAAACATATTCAGATGGTCGGTAATTGCCATTATATCGCCAATTTTAAAGTCAGGATTTAGTCCGCCCGTAGCATTGGAGACAATCAAATGAGTTATTCCCAATAAATTCATAACACGTACTGGAAAAGTCACCTCTTGCATTGAGTAGCCTTCATAGTAATGAAATCTACCTTGCATCGCCATTATCGGTTTTCCTTTAATAGTTCCGAAAATTAAACGTCCACTATGACCCTCTACTGTTGAGACGGGGAAGTGCGGTATATCTTCATAAGAGATAGAGACTTTAATGTCAATCTCATTAACTAATCCGCCCAATCCTGTACCTAAAATAATTCCAATCTTTGGATTTAAATCTTGTGCTGATTTTAAAAATTCAGCTGTTTCTTTCATCTTTGTAAGCATATCTAAATATTTTAATTTTCTGTAATATAGTTATTTATCATATTTTTAAACTCATCTTCTTTGTTAAATAAGATTTTTGGCAGAATTGGAATATACCATATTCTTTTTGCTAAATCATCATCTAAAAATGGCAATGAAGAGAGTCTAACTGCATCCTTTTCAGTTGTTAAAATCAATGATTTATTGCCATATTCATCTGTAGATGCCATTTTTATTTTATCAATATCACGTTCGGTAAAGTTATGATGATCTTTAAATCTCACCGTTTTAAATTTATCACTAAATTTTGCAGCTTTATTAAAAAAAGGCTTTGGATTTCCAATACCTGCAACGGCAGTCAATCTATAATCATTTTTTGATAATTCTTCAACAAAATCTCTTTTATTACCAGTCAGTGACGTAGGCTCTTCATATTCTATAGAACTAAAAAACAGCTTTTGATTAGAGGTTAATTTCAATTTCTTTTTGATAAATTTTGCTTCATCAGTTGATAGACTTTTTGGACATTTGCTAACTAAAACTGCATCAGCACGTTTAATTCCTCTTCGAGATTCACGAAGATTTCCGGCAGGAAAAACAAAATCGCGCCACATTGGACGATAATAGTCTGTTACCAAAATTGAAAAGCCAGGTTTTATATGTCTATGTTGAAATGCATCATCAAGTAAGATGATTTTTGGAGGATTTGGCAGATTTAGCAAGGCATTTGCACCATCCACACGTTTTTCTGCCACACAAACCATCAATTTTGGAAATTTTAGCTTCATCTGCATTGGCTCATCGCCGATTTGCTCATAAGTAGAGTTTTCATCTGCAATGATAACGCCTTTCGTTTTTCTACCATATCCGCGGCTAAGTAGAGCAATAGGAGTAATGTCTGATAAAAGAGAGATAATATATTCAGTCAGAGGTGTTTTCCCTGTTCCACCAACAGTGATATTTCCAACTGATATTATCGGCACATCATAAGATGTTGATGGCATTTTTCCACTATCAAACAGCTTGTTACGGCAATGTGTAACTAGCCAATAAATCCACGAAAATGGTAATAACAGACGACGCAAAATCATATTTTATAAAATTGATTTTTAAAAATAGTGATTTTTTTATAAAATGGATTATATAATTAAGATGAAAATTGAAAACTGATAGTGGAAAGTTGGGTCTCAGCCCAATCTTATCAAAAGTGGGGATATAAAATTTAGGATGATGATGCAGGTTATTTTGACAGGCTTTGTTCTTGTGCGTATTGAATAGGGAGAGTAATAAAAACCTACTGAAAACAACAACTTTGTCTATCTTCAAAAATTGATGTAATATTTTCATACTTGTGCATCATATAGATAAAGAAATGCTAAATAATGGTTTATAAAAAAATAGATATTTAAACTGAATTTTTAAATATAACAGCATTTATTCTTATAAAAATATACCTTTGTATAAATTAAGCTTGTTAGACTAATAACCAAATTGTTATATTTTATTATTAATAATTATAGAATTTAATATTTAACTAGATAAACAATAACACTATGAATAAAAGAGTTTCCAGCATCCTAATATTTCTACTATTTACAGGGAATTTTATGCTCCAAGGTGAAGAAAATAGTAATACACTTTGTGTAGATAATGATAAGAAAAAGGAGGTGAAACGAACCTCTAGCACAACAATTGAGGGTGATAAAATAATACGAAAAGAGACCACTGTTACAAGTTACAAACAGAATAAAAGCTACCATTATAATTGGAGATATAGAGGTACATTCCCCTTTTTTAGCTTTGGACTACTCTATACCACAAATAATTTTGCCAATTTCAATGAAGCTGGAGGATTTAATGCAAATATCTCCAAAGAGGTCTCTTTAAACCCATTACAACATACTGTGAGAATTTATAGAAACTCTATTAGTTTCACTTCAGGTATTGGTATGACTTGGAGAAACTTACATCTCGATAATAATAAACATTTTGTTAAAAATGATGATAATGTAACAGTAGAACCAGCACCAGAAGATTTAAAATATCGATTTTCCCGCCTTAGAACTTTTGATTTAAATGTACCATTCTATTTCAACTTCTTTCCAGCTAATAACAAAAGTTTTTTTATAAGCGGAGGGGTATTGCTTGGTGCAAACACATTCTCTTCTGCAAAAGTGAAATATAGAAATGAAGCAAACAAAAAAGTAAAAGAAGTTGAAGCTAAAAACCTTTATATAAATCCATTTTCTGTAAGCTATGTTGCTCAAGTTGGATTTAATTCTGTTGGAGCTTATGCAAAATATACTCCCACAAATTTTTTCAGAACAGATAAAGGTCCAGAGTTTCAGACTTTTTCTTTAGGGTTGTCACTGATTCTTTAAAAATTGAGGATTATAAATAATATTATAAACGCCCACGTAGAATTGCTCTAGGTGGGCGTCTGCATTATTATTGTCTCTTGTACATCATTTAGATGGGCAAGAAAAATTATCTATAAATCTCTTGAGTTCCGCATTGAGATACCTGAATTAGACGAACATCTTGATATAATTAATATAAATATGTAAACTTTTTTCAGGACGGGCCATATCTGACTAATCACATTCAACCCACTTCGCGTGCCTAGCCTTTGGCAAGGGGGTTGGATTGAACTGGTTATCTACCCCGCAATGAATTACAGGGTTATCCATATTTCACCCTATTCAGGGTGATTTTAAATACATAAAATTAAATTATGCAAAAAACACGTTACCTACATCAACACCGAATGCGTTATCAAGAAAAAATTATCTACAAATCTTTAGATTTCCCCAATAACTCCATAATCTTCTTACGAAAAACAACTCCCAAAATCAACATTAGTACAATTACTGAGCCTATTGCGGAAACTGTCTGCCCAATTTTAAATGATTTTGGCTTAAATACAAACATAATTTCCGATTCGCCAGCTGGAATTGCTAATGAGCGTAAAAGATAGTTTGCTTTTATTATCGGTTGTTCTTCCCCGTTTATATAAGCTTTCCATCCTTTAGGATAATATATTTCACTAAATAGTGCCAATCTACTATTATCCAACGAAGATTTATAAACTATCTTATTCGGACTATATTCGGTAGGATAAATAGTGTCATTTTCGCTACCACTACCAAAAGTATATTCTTGCATAATTTCTGCATACTCTTTATGAATTAAGGCATCATTTGCAATATCAATCTCTTGTAATTTATCAATCTCATCTTTGTGGGTATCAACAAATTCTATGGAATTGACAAACCACGCAGCTCCATTAGCAAATCTGTTTTCTACTGGCGCCATATTTGGATGTAAAATAATATATTTTGCATTAAGCATATTTATAGCTGGCATTTGAGCTAAATAGTTCTCAACCGTCTCAATATCACCTCCAGTCTGTAATGTTTGCATTATTACAGCAACATCATTAGAGAGATATTGATTAATAATATCTTGATATCTCTGAAGTTTTGCACCGTGATATCCACCCAAAGACCTGTGGAAATAGCTTGTTCTAACTTCATTAAATGGATTTTGAATATTAAAAACTCTATATCCCAACTCACCATCTTTTTTAATTTCTCTGTCAACATCAGCCATTACAAACTGATTTCTAACTTGATGCGCAGGTATAAAATGGTCATTATTCAAATATCTCTTATCAACAGCCCATAAATCAACTACTATTAGGAATAACAATCCAGGAAGTAGATATTTTGCACCAAACTTCTCCTTAGAGAAGAACCAAAGTGACCCACTAGCAAGAGTGATAAAAACAAAAGATCTTAAAGCATCCGCTTTTAAAAGTGCCATTCTCGAAGCCTTTAACTCTTCAATCAACAAATCAAAAAGAGCCGCTTGCTGAGGGTTATTAGCTTTTTGTGAAAGTATCGCTTCCAGCTCCATCTCATTCATAAATGAGAACATCTGTGGGAAAAGATAAAGAACCATCGCTACACCACCTGTTAGGCCGAAAGCAATTAAAAATTGAGTGCTTTTTTCACGAATAACTTCTGGTTTTTCAATTAATTCACGTAATCCTAGCAATGCCAGTATTGGGATAGTAACTGATGCAATAACCAAGGCCATTTCAACAGTTCTAAATTTGTTATAAAGTGGAAAATAGTTAAACATAAACATATTAAACCACTCGAGGTTTTTACCCCAAGCAAGCAAGACAGAAAGTATTGTACCAGCTAAAAGCCACCATTTTTCCTCTCCTTTATAGAAAAATAGTGCTGCAACAAATAAGAAACAGATGATTGCACCAGCATAATTTGGTCCAGATGTAAATGGTTTACCTCCCCAATATTGCGACTGTTCAGCAACTACTGATTTCAACTGACTATTGGTGTTTTCCAAGAGTTCGGGTTTGTTTCCAATCGCTTCAGATGCGCCACCCATCACGTTAGGAATAAGTAATGTAAGAGTTTCCCATTTTCCATAGCTCCAAGCAAAAGCATATTCTGGATCTAATCCTTTTGCTTTTTTCTGTGTACTCTCCTCAACTAAATCTTGCTTACCTCTTATGCTCTCTTTGCTATATTCGTTTGTAGTCCAGAGATTTGTCATATTTGGAACAATTGCTAAGAAAGCTGCTGCTAGCAATAACAGACTAGTTTTTATAAAAGAATCAATGGTTTTAGAAACAAATGATTTATATGTTTTGAAAATTAACATCACTAAAATCAGCAATGCTAAATAGTATGTTATTTGTATATGATTATATGCAATTTGAGCACCTAGAGCAACAGTTGTTATCACCGCCCCAACCCACCTATTTTTATTATATGCATATAAAACACCCGCAAGCACAGGCGCCATTAATGCTATTGCGTAAGCTTTTGTAATATGTCCAGCTATAATTATAATAAAGTTGTATGAACCAAAAGCAAAAGCCACTGCACCAATAACACTAAGCCAATAATTAAACTTCATTGTACGCATAAACAAGAAGAAGCCTAGCATATAAAGAAAAACAATAGCAACCGTATGATATGGCAAGCCTAAACGGGAATATTTATTTATGTAAGAAAAAATATTAGCTGAAGAATCACCACGAATTTGATAAGCTGGCATTCCACCAAACATAGATTGTGTCCATTGTGACTTTTTACCTGTCTCTTTTTCAAAATCAACCAACTCCTTAGACATACCAATAGAGTGAGTATTGTCCATTTGTGGAAGATTATACCCTTTCAAGATAGGATTAAAATAAATTACTGAAAGACCAATAAACAACAAGATAATACCAGCCCAAATAGCTAATGGTTTATACTTTTTAAACATAAATATTCCTTTTAAATATTGTCATTAAGATATTAACAAGTAAAAGTAACTAAAAATGATATGCATTACAATATTATAGTAATTTTCTTGAGTTCCGCATTGGGACACCCAGAAATAGATGAACATTTTGATATTTACCTGACTTATCATATCCAACCCACTTTGCCGTGTCTCGTCGCAGGCGAGAGGGTTGGTTTGCATTGGGTTGTCTACCCCGCAATGAATTACGGGGCTATCCATATTTAACCCCATTCGTCGCGCCTCGTCTTTGGCGAGGGGGTGATTTTCAATACGTAAAATTAAAATATACAAAAATACGTTATGTACATCAACACCGAATGGTGTTATATGTTATTAACCCCATAATTTATTATGGGGTTAACGATCTTTTAATGCCAACCCCGAAGAGGGTTGTACTAATAGTAATATTTTGAACCATCTTGAAAAAAACATATTTATATTATTTTTTGAGTTCTGGATTTAAGACACCCATAAAATAGATGGCTATCTTGATATGTGACTGATTTGTACTCACTTAGCTTTGATGCCTCAAAGATGTGCGGAAGACAAGAAAAGGTTTATAATTTAATCTTAAACCCCTGGCCCCCTCTTGCTTTCAGCTAGACATAAAGGGGGAAGATGTAACGTACTAAAACACACTAGCTTACTTAGTTTAGTATAATGACAATTAATTGCAGGGTCTAAAAGCCCCCTTTAGGAGGTTGGGAGTAAAACTCATTGTTAATAAGCACATTGTGCTTGAAATCTAACAATTGATAATCATCGCCTTGTAAATTTGGTAAAAACAAGTGATAAAGTCAGGTTATAAATAGCTTTTTCAAGCACTATTTTTCTAATTGTTTTTCCGTTTATTATAAAGAAATAGACAAAAATACTACTAGAATATACGTCTTAAAAATTCAATCATTCAAAAATCAAACATCCTGATAATCAACAAAAAGCTCATATAAATATAATTTCTTCTTGATATTTATTTTAAAAAATTATCTTTGACAACTTTTTAAATTAGTATATGTTGATATACACATAAATATAAATCTAAATATTAGGAAAATGAAAATTAAATTTAAGCTCAAAAGCATCATAGTATTTATTTTGCTTTCAATGATTAGTTCAACATCATTTGCAGGCGGTCTACTAACAAATACTAACGCCAGTGCTCGTTTTGCACGAATTATGGCTCTAGACGCATCAACTAATGCAGATGCTGCATACTACAACCCTGCAGGTACTATAATGCTACCAGAAGGAATTCACTTTACACTTAGTAATCAAAGTGCTGCACAGCAAAGGATTATAAACTCATCATTTGCTCCGATGACTGGTGCAGGAAGTAAAGAGTTTGTTGGAAAAGCTTCTGCTCCAATAATTCCAAGTTTACAAGGAGTTTACCGTAAAGGTAAATGGGCCCTTTCAGGTAATATAGCTCTTAGCGGTGGTGGTGGAAAAGCTACTTTTAATGATGGATTACCGTCATTTGAATCACAAATTTCAACATTGCCTCCTTTAATCAATCAGTTTGCAGGTGCGATGGTTGGTGCAATTCCAGGAGCTGAGCTATCTGCAAATGGATACTCCTTAAATCAATATATGGAAGGGACAAACTACACTTTTGGCGCTCAACTAGGCGGTACTTATAAGATAAATGAAATGTTTTCAGCCTATGCTGGATTTCGTTTAAATATAGTCCACAACTCGTATGAAGGACATCTTACAGATCTTAAACTTGATATGAATATTGCAGGTTTAGAAGCAGCTGGACTTCCAACATATAAGGGTATGATGGATCCAACACCAATTTTTGGAATGGCAGAGGGGAGTGGTCTACTTGATGCAGAAACACAGCAAAAACTTGCACTACCTAAAAAAATGGCAGCTGATGGCGTTCATTTAGAAAGTAAACAATCTGGTTGGGGAGTTGCTCCTATTATTGGACTACATTTTAACTATGAAGGACTAAATATTGGTGCAAAATATGAATTCAAAAACAGCCTAAATGTTGAAAACAGAACAAAAGTAGATGACACAGGAATGTTTGCTGACGGTGTAAATACTGCTCACGACTCTCCTGCTCTATTTACTATTGGTGCATCATACGATATTATTCCGAAACTTACAGCTAGTGTAGGATATCACACTTTCTTTGATA
>JGI24707J26582_10002959_pt1 | contig 12518 bp, 9 predicted proteins | sample BioPla1DNA1_FD_26582 | JGI IMG/M metagenome (IMG submission 26582) | reverse complement strand
TCATCGTGTTCGGCAGAATAACTAAAGATCCTTCCTGTATTGTCGAATGCCAGGATGCCTAAAGTATCGTCATAGATAAGGCGAAGACGGCGACCTGCCATGTCGCCGTAATGAAAGTTACCCGGTAGTACGTAATTTTTTACGAAGTTGCCATTATAACGGTCTATACCTGTTTTTGTGGCAATCCAGATAGCATGATGCTGGTCCTCGATAATTGAGAAAACTCGCTGACTGCTAAGGCCTTCTGTATAGCCAAGATGTTTGATGTCAAACATCTTGTTGCTTAACTCGGCTTTAGCAGTAAATACTGAAATAACTACTCCAAGAATACAATACAGAATCTTCACCGGTCATTGTTTCTAGTGGATTGAAGATAGTAAAAGTTCTCGTTTTTTCGCTATTTGAACTAAGTTTAAGACCTCTTTTGGTAATCAATGTGTTAACTTGCTAGCTGGCTCGGGTCAGACAGAGATCACAAAGGGGAGTAATAGAAGTAAAAACTGTAGTTCATAGGCAATTAAAAGCCGGAAGACAGAAAAAATTCCTCAAAAATCAGTCTTTTAGTTTTTTTTTGATTGCAAAACGATATATATTTGCACACTGATTTTTGAATATAGGCATTTAATTAACTGATAATTAATTAATTTAATAAGCAATGACAAAGGCTGATGTTGTAAACGAGATTTCGAAAAATACTGGGATTGAAAAAGTTACGGTACAAAAGACCGTGGAAGCTTTTATGGAAACTGTGAAGGCAAACCTGGTAAAAGGTAACAACGTTTATCTCAGGGGTTTCGGTAGTTTCGTGATTAAGCGCAGAGCAGAAAAGACTGCAAGGAATATTTCAAGGAACACAACCATTATTATTCCTGCACACAATATCCCATCATTTAAACCTTCCAAGAGCTTTGTTAGCAAGGTTAAGGATGCCAAGAAATAATTAATTCATAAATAGTACTACCATGCCAAGTGGAAAAAAGAGGAAAAGGCATAAAATGGCCACCCACAAAAGGAAAAAAAGATTAAGAAAGAATAGACATAAAAAGAAATAGTCGTCTGTTCTGAAGTTAAGGTATTGAGAGAACAAACAGAGTTTTCTTCTGTTTGTTCTTTTACTTTGAAAGAGAAACGTTCTTTGAAATTTGAACTAATCAAAACTGTAGTTTAGTGAGTGCAGAACTATTCGTAGATGTCACTCCTAAAGAACTTACTATTGCATTGCTCGAAAACAAGAGATTGGTCGAGCTGAGAAAAGAGCTTAGTAATGTTCAATTTGCAGTAGGCGATATTTATTTGGGCAGGGTGAAGAAGATCATGCCCGGATTGAATGCTGCGTTTATTGATGTAGGCTACGAAAAAGATGCTTTTTTGCATTATCTCGATCTTGGACCACAGGTTCGGAGCCTCCAGAAATACGTAACAATGATTGCCTCCGGCAAAAAAGGAGTGCCTGCCTTGCATAAACTAAAACCGGAAAGTGACATCAATAAAAACGGTACGATCTCGGAGGTTTTGTCGGTAGGACAGGAGGTCCTTGTGCAAATAGCCAAGGAGCCAATATCAACCAAAGGACCACGGTTGACCTCTGAAATTTCCATTGCTGGCCGTAACCTGATACTAATACCTTTCTCTGATAAGGTTTCAATCAGCCAGAAGATTGTACAGAATGAGGAACGTAACCGTCTGAAAAGACTGCTATTAAGCATTAAGCCAAAGGGCTATGGAGTAATAGTCAGAACTGTAGCTGAAGGTAAGCGTGTGGCTGAACTTGATAAGGAGCTGCGTACTCTTGTCAAACGTTGGGAAGAGTCAGTAGTAAACTTAAAAGACACAAAAGCTCCCNGGTTGATTATGGGTGAGATTGGCCGTACTACAGCCTTCCTAAGAGACCTGTTTAATCCATCCTTTCAGTCGATATACGTCAATGATGACAAGGTTTTTAAAGAAATGAAAGACTACGTGGGGCTTATAGCTCCCGGTCGTGAAAAGATTGTGAAACTCTTTGAAGGGTCAAGCCCGATGTTTGATCAGTTTGGTATAGAAAAGCAAATCAAGGCTTCTCTGGGCCGAACAGTCTCATTCAAAAGTGGTGCGTATCTGATAATAGAGCATACTGAAGCCCTTCATGCGATTGATGTCAACAGCGGAAACCGTTCCAAGTCTTCTTCAAGCCAGGAAAACAATGCTCTGGATGTAAATCTGGCAGCAACCGAAGAAATTGCCCGCCAATTGAGGTTGCGTGACATGGGAGGGATTATTGTAATCGACTTTATTGATATGCAGGATCTGGATCATCGCCAGAAAGTCTATGAAAGGATGAAAGAGGTGATGGCCAATGACAGAACCAAGCATAATATTCTGCCTTTGAGCAAATTTGGTCTGATGCAAATTACGCGTCAGCGGGTGCGACCCGAAATGCATATTGATACCGAAGAGAAATGTCCATCCTGTCTGGGTACGGGTACTGTTTCACCCTCCATTCTGTTGACCGACAAGATTGAAAATGCTATCCGGTTAGTTAAGCAAGAGCAAAAAGTTAGAAAAATGACCCTGTGGGTACATCCTTATGTATATGCCTTTATCAAACAAGGATTCCCTTCGCTTGCACTTAAGTGGAAGTGGGAATTCGGATTCGGGCTTAGGATTGTATCCTCCGCTTCTTTATCATTCTTAGAGTTCAAGATCGAAACCGATAATAAAGAAAAGACCGACCTCGTATGAGGCCGGTCTTTTTTTGTTATATAAACAGGGAGCACCAGGTATCAAATTGTTCAACCTGCCGTTTGCCGTGTCTGTCAAGTTCTCTTCTTATTTCCTCCAGACTCTTCTCTCTCGTTAGGTCACGCCCTTTTGAGTAAAATTTATCGGCAAAGGCCAGTATCTGTTCTTCAATAGTTCTGGGAATAAAATCCTGGGCAGGCAGTGGCAGAGCCTGTGCTTGTATGTCCTGCCGGGTTATTCCTGTTCCTGTATGGTTTTCCGCCATGGGTGCCAGTCGGTCCAATCCGTTTTCCCGTAGTAGTTGTCCTCCTATCAGACCGTGCTTTATATAAGGTTCCTCTCCATGGCAGTCAATATCCGGAGCCTTGGTAAAGATTATACCTATGTCGTGTACCATTGCACCCTGTTCCAACAGTTCCATGTCCACCTGTAGCTCCGGCCTATTCCTTGCAATCGATAAAGCCTTGTCTGCCACCAGACGACTGTGGGTAAGAAGTATGTGTCTGGCTTCTCTGTCCCTGGGATAGTATTTGTCAATAACCTGAATTACAGCATCCCTGCTCATCTCTACTTCTTTTTAAAAATAACTGCCTCAGGTGCTTCAAGAATATTGGGATGAACAATGCCCAATTGTTTGAGGAGCAGGGGAACCAGATGCCTGTGCTCGAATGGTTCTATCCATGCCCCTTTATCGCTATGCCAGCCTGATACTATCAGAGGTAGGGGACTGTTGCCGCTGTTTCCAAAAGTCCTGCTGCCATTGGTGCTCAACTTGCCATGCCATCCAGGTTGCAGACGTATCAATACATCTCCCGTACGGCTTGGAAAAAGGTTCTTATCCCAAAGGCTTCCTTCCTCAAGTTTGAAAAGCAAGTCATTGAGTGGCAAAGCTCTGTCAACACCTGTCACTTCCATTAAGAATACAGCCGCCTCTTCCTGCATTGTAGTGACATCCATACCTTTACTTTCGATCAGCTGCCTGTCCAGATACAGGTTATTGTCATTTATCTCGAGGGCCCATTTGCCCTGACCGTACCTGGCCATATAGTAAAAGTTGAGCAGAGCTAATGTCTTACCAAGATCTACAGTGCCGGTATTTTGTCCCTTTCTACCATGAGTCCCTGTTGCTGCTGCTGGGGTACGTGCAGACGTGAAGATTACCAGATAGTTGTTTTTACCAATATTTTTGTCAAGTACATCAAGCAGCCCTGCCATCAGAGCNTCGATCTGCATTATAGTGGACTCCTTTAAGGGTGTAAGCAGTTCGTACTCATCCTCAAGGCTTCCTGTGTTAAACCCAACAGATAGCAGATCAGGAATATTATCCCTTCCAAAGTCAGTTGATTCTAAAAGGGCGACAGTTGCATCAAACGCAAGCTGGTTGGCCGTTGCTGGCGAAAGGGCCTGGAGGCCCTTGCGCTTATCGTTTAGCTGGTCCAGCCACAGGCTTTCATTTGCACTATTTGCATAATCCCTTATGTGCTTGAATATATTGTCCCAGTAAAGGAGATAATCGCAGTTGTATCCTGTTGCATGAAGCATCCATGGCTGGTCAACCCCGACTACAGCAGATAGAGATCCCGGGCCATAGAAATTTTTGAGGTAGTCACCAAGGCCTCTGGCCATGCTATTCAGGGCTGCAGTCTGGTAGTTGGCAGGTCCTTCGTTTGCATTGACAAAGCGACCGGTCTTACGGTCCAGCCATCTTTCACCTACCACCCCATGGCATGAGGGAGTGCAACCTGTGTAAAGGCTTGTAATCCTTGTGCCGGGATAGGCCGACAGGTCGGAAGAATAAGCGCCCATAAAGCGCATTCCGTCACGGGAAAGCCTTATAATACCCTTGTTGCTGAGCTTAGGTTGTATCAGGAGTAACTGATCCTCACTCAGTTCATCAACTACCACAAAAAGAATCAAACGCGGTGCCTCAGGAAGCTGTCCCCGCAGTAGATTGCCGGACAGCAATAGCAGGATGCATAGCACCGTGCNCATCATACGTATCAATCCAGGCATCTGTTGGGGTATGCTTCAAGTGCTCTTTCGAGAATATCTATGGCTGCTGCCAGATCATCAATATTAAGTACGTAGGCAATCCTTACCTCCTTGGTGCCCTTTCCCGGGGTGATGTAAAAACCACTTGCAGGGGCCATCATCACAGTCTGGTTGTTGTAGCTGAAATCACTCAGGACCCACTGACAGAACTTGTCTGCATCATCAACAGGCAGTCTTGCTACCGTGTAAAATGCTCCCTTGGGCATTGGTGAAAATACGCCGGGTATGCGATTCAGTCTTTCAATCAGGAAGTTGCGACGCTTATTGTACTCTACGTTGGTTTCCCTGAAATACTCCTCCGGTGTTTCAAGTGAAGCCTCTGCAGCAATCTGCCCCAATGTAGGAGGACAGAGACGGGCCTGAGCAAACTTAAGGGCTGTCTCTATAATCCGTGGATTGCGTGAAAGCAGCATTCCAATTCTCAGACCGCATTCGCTGTATCTTTTGGATACTGAGTCGATCATTACTGCATGGTCTTCCAGCCCCTCAAGTTCCATTATCGAAATGTGCTGGGCTCCATCGTAGCAAAACTCACTATATACCTCGTCTGACAAGAGGTAAAGGTCATGACGCTTTACTATATCTTTCAGCTGTTCCAACTCCTCACGAGAATATAAATAACCCGTTGGGTTGTTGGGGTTACATATAAATATCGCCCTTGTCCTATCGGTTATAAGCTTTTCAATCTCCGAAAATGAGGGGAGAGCAAAACTTGTGTCGATATCCGAACTGAGGGGTACAACCTTTACACCAGTAGATGAAGCAAATCCGTAATAATTTGCATAAAAGGGCTCGGGAACAATTACTTCATCGCCAACGTCCAGACAGCTAAGGAAGGCAAGGCTTATGGCCTCGGAACCTCCTGTGGTAATCATCANCTGATCTGTATTGATATTTATTCCCTTGGTCTTATAATATGCTGAAAGTTTTTTTNTGTATGATTCTCTACCCGCCGAGTGTCCATATTCTATCACGTTAAGGTCAAGGCTGTGCATCGCCTCGAGGGCAACCTGCGGAGTCTTGATATCAGGTTGTCCAATGTTAAGGTGGAATACCTTGATTCCTTTGTTTTTTGCTTGTTCAGCAAAGGGAACCAGCCTGCGTATTGGAGAAGCAGGCATGACGGTACCGCGATGTGAGATACTTGGCATAGAAAGTCTGATTACTTGTTTTCCGGGTTACAATTAATAGTTAAATGCGGGATTTTAAGAACGAAATAAATGCAAAACTAAGGAATTTTTTAATGCATTGTTGGACTGTCTTTGTTTATATCTAGGCTTTCAANAGATAATTTGCTGATAAGTAATGGAATGATTGAAAAAAGAAACATGACTTTTATCATAATGGAACTTTGGCATTTTTTTTGACGCTTAAGTGCTCGTCCCTAAAACTCCCAAAATACTTATATTATGCAAGCTAACCACCTACCCAGGCTTTTATTAATTCTATCCTTTTTCTTGTTGTCATGCTTTCAGCTTAGTGCCGCCGGCTTATCAGGTTGGGTACGTGATACCAAGGGCAACCCTGTTCCAGGAGCGACTGTTTATATCTCTGAGCTAAGAACTGGCACAGCAAGCAACAGTGAGGGATATTATCAGGTGTCTTTAGCACCAGGCGTCTATAACCTCACTTTTCAGGCTGTGGGTTTTGAAAAGCGTGTGTTGAAGGTTTCAATCATTGAAGATCATTACGAAGAGTTGAATATTGAACTACAGGAGGGGCTGTTTCATATCCCTGAGGTCCGCGTTTATTCAGGAGGAGAGGACCCTGCCTACGCCATGATGAGAAAAGCCATTAGTCTGGCTCCCTACTATCTGCAACAGGCCAGTAGTTACGAGTCGGAGGTTTATTTACGGGGTTCCTTTGTTTTGGATAAAGTCCCTAAAATACTAGGTAAGGGTGTATCAGTGAGTGTCAATAGTCAGGAGGCTCAGGTAGGCGAGACCTATACATATGAGTCATTGAATCGTCTTCAATTCATTGCTCCTGATACTTTTCATCATACAATAGTTAGTTCCCGCAGTACCTTTTCCGGACTGGATGATAATTCACCCATTGGATATATCAATTCAAGCTTTTATGAGAATGATAACGACTTGTTCATCTCACCTCTTTCACCTCAGGCAATGCGACATTATAAGTTCAGGTATGAGGGCTATAGCATGGATGGCAATAGGGTGATAAATAAGATACGGGTAATTCCACGTCGTAAAAGTCAACAGTTATTGGAAGGAGATCTGTATCTGGTGGAGGGTTTGTGGTGCATTCATTCGGTGGATTTCAGTCTTGAAACTTTTTTCGGCGTTGTAAACATGCGCCAAATGTACGCACCCGTGTCGGATGGGATCTGGTTGCCAGTTAGTCATAATTTCAGGATAGTTGCCTCTATCATGGGGCTGAAGGGTAAGGCAAACTATGTGAGTTCTGTCAAGTATCTGGAAGTGGTAAGGAATATGAAACTGAGCCCTCCTGCTCTTATTGCTGATAAGCTTGCAGTTGAACCGGCTCCGGCTGAGGAGGTTTCAAAGCCTGTTAGCACAAAAGACCAGCGCCGGATGCAGGAGTTGATGGAGAAAGAAAATCTAAGCAACCGGGATATGATACGTTTGGCTGCCCTGATAGAAAAGGACAGCCAGCGACAAGAGACTAAGCGTAAGGAGGTTCTTGAGATTAAAAGCACCTATATGTTTAAGATAGAGAACGATAGTCTGTATCGTGACTCTGGCATCTGGGAGTCTATACGACCCATTCCCCTCACGTTGGACGAAAAGCGTTCCTTTGCTGTTAAGGACAGTTTGCTGGCGGTGAGCAAAGACTCCCTGGCGTCAGATTCCGCAACTACAGCTAAGAAGTTTACAAAAATTCTAAGCCAGATATTGGATGGNCCAACCTTCCCCAGAGAGGGAGCCTATAAGTTTCGTTACGGAGGCCTGACTGATCTTTCTGCCCTGGGCTTTAATGCGGTGGATGGATGGCGATATGGGCAAAAAGTGGGATTTGAGTGGCAGCAGGATACTCTACATAGGCTCAAAGCTGATGCTTCTGTAGGTTATGCATTTGCGCGCAAGAAGTGGTATGGAGAACTGACCCTACAACAAGACTATCAGCCCTTGCGACGTGGTTTGATCAAGGTTTCCGGAGGAACTGGAGCCTATGATTTTAAAGGGGATATGGGACTGAACTACCTGATTAATATGGGAGCCTCACTCTTGTTTAAAGAGAACTACTGGCGTCTGTATCACAATGATTTCCTGAAGGTGAGTAATGAAGTGGATATTGCCAACGGATTGCGTCTTACAACAGACATTGCATGGCACAATATGGCACCCCTGGGCAACTCAACAAACTATTCATTCTTTTATCGGGATAAGGAGTATTATGATAATGTGGTAGAAAACAGGGGAGTGGTTAATCAGAATTTTGATGCACAAAAGGCTTTAGTCTGGTCGGCCGGTCTTGAATATACGCCTCGTCAGTATTATCGTATAGCGAATGGCAGAAAGCAAGCCTTGCATTCAGCATACCCCACTTTAACTGCAAGGGTGGAGCAAGGTCTGGAAGCTTTAGGTAGTACAGCTGATTACCTTTTATTAGAAGGGGGTATTTACAAAAAGGCCGATTTTTCATTCAAGCCCTCTTTCTCGTGGGCAATTGATGGGGGTTATTATTTACGCAACAGGCAGATGCATTTTTCTCAGTTCAAGCATTTCCAATCCTCATCATCTCCACTCATATTTAACGATTTTACTGATGGCTTATTTTTGCTTGATGATTATGAGGCATCCACTAATTCATGGTATATGAGGGCAGGAGCCACGTATTCATCTCCCTGGATGTTGATAAAAAATCTGCCATTTTTCAGTAATAGGGTATGGAATGAAAACCTGCACATCAACTACCTGCATACACCTGAGAATCCGCATTACTTTGAGACGGGCTACAGTATCAGTCGTATTTTCATGGTTGGAAGCATTGGTGTGTTTGCCGGTTTCTCTGAGGGTAGTTATTCACATTGGGGTCTTAAGGCTGCCATCACCTTGTGGTGATGGCAAATATTTTCTATTTTTGCTGCTTAACTGCCCGAGAGGCATATTTCTGAACAACGCAGAACCATGGAGATAGCAAGTAAGTATGATCCTTCGCAATGCGAAGAGAAATGGTATTCCTATTGGATGGAAAAGGGCTTCTTCAAATCGAAGCCGGATGACCGTGAACCTTATACTATAGTCATCCCCCCGCCAAATGTGACAGGTGTGTTGCATATGGGGCACATGCTCAACAACACTATACAGGACATCCTGATCAGACGTGCCAGGATGCTTGGAAAGAATGCCTGTTGGGTACCGGGTACCGACCATGCTTCAATTGCTACGGAGGCTAAGGTGGTTAACAAACTGCGTGAGCAGGGCATTGCAAAGACTTCCCTTACACGTGACGAGTTCCTGAAACATGCCTGGGAGTGGACAGACAAGCATGGAGGTATCATCCTTGAGCAGCTTAAGAAGCTTGGTGCTTCATGTGATTGGGATCGTACCTGCTTCACAATGGATGAGACAAGGAGCAAGGCTGTTATTGAAGCCTTTGTTGACCTGTACCGCAAGGGATATGTTTACAGGGGTGTGAGGATGGTCAACTGGGACCCCAAGGCCCTTACTGCTGTAAGTGATGAAGAGGTTAACTACAAGGAGCTTGATTCAAAGCTTTACTATATAAGATACAAGGTCGACGGAACTGCTGACGAATATGTGACGATTGCAACAACCCGTCCTGAGACTATACTTGGTGATACTGCAGTATGCGTTAATCCGGCTGATGAGCGTTTCAAGCATCTTGTTGGCAAGCGTGTGCTTGTTCCTCTTATCAACCGTTCAATCCCTGTTATTGCAGATGAATACGTTGATATGGAGTTTGGTACCGGCTGCCTTAAAATCACACCGTCGCACGACGTCAATGACTATGAGATAGGCCTGCGTCACAACCTTGAGAGTATCAACATCCTTAATGATGACGGTACCTTAAGTGAGGCTGCCCAGATCTATGTAGGCCGTGATCGCTTTGAGGTTCGTGATGAGATAGAAGGAGCCCTCAAAGAAGCAGGCAACCTTGTAAAGGTTGAGAACTACAAGAACAAGGTAGGTTTTTCAGAACGTACAGATGTGGTTATCGAGCCCCGTCTGAGCACCCAGTGGTTCCTCCGTATGAGCGAACTTGCAAAGCCTGCTCTTGATGCAGTACTGAATGATGAGGTACGTTTTCACCCGGCCAAGTTCAAGAACCTCTACCGTCACTGGATGGAGAATGTCAAGGACTGGTGTATCTCGCGTCAGCTTTGGTGGGGACACCGTATTCCGGTTTACTACCTGGCCGACGGTTCCTTTGTTGTCGCTGCCACCGAAGAGGAAGCTCTTGCTTTGGCTAAGGAAAAGACAGGCAATCAGGCACTGACAATGGCTGATCTGCGTCAGGATGAAGACGTGCTTGATACATGGGCATCTTCATGGTTATGGCCTATTTCAGTATTTGACGGCTTTGGCCCTGATAAAAAGGATATAGATTATTATTATCCTACATCTGACCTGGTTACTGCCCCTGATATCATATTTTTCTGGGTGGCACGTATGATTATGGCCGGGTATTATTTCAAAGGCAAGAAGCCTTTCAGTAATGTTTACTATACCGGAACGGTTCGTGACAAGATCGGACGCAAGATGTCTAAATCATTGGGCAACAGTCCCGACCCGCTTGACCTGATAGCAATTTACGGTGCTGATGGTGTTAGGGTAGGTATGTTGCTGTGTTCACCTGCCGGTGGTGACCTTCGTTTTGACGAGAGCTTGCCAGAACAGGGAAGGAACTTTGCAAACAAGATATGGAATGCCTTCAGGCTGGTCAAGGGATGGCAGGTAAGCGAAACTGCAGAACAGCCCGAAAGTGCACGCCTGGCTATTGAGTGGTTTGACAACAGACTGCAGAAAGAACTTGCAGCAATTGACGTTATGTTCTCCAAGTATAGAGTGTCAGATGCCTTGATGGCAGTTTACAACCTCTTCTGGGATGAATTCTCAAACTGGTATCTTGAGCTTGTTAAACCTGCTTTCGGACAACCTGCTGATGCGAAGACCTATGAGGCTACGATCTCATTCTTCGACCAGATGATGAGGCTAATCCATCCCTTTATGCCCTTTATCACAGAGGAGATATGGCAGCAGCTAAACCCACGCAAGGATGGTGAAAGCATTATGGTAAGCATGATGCCTGAAATCCATGGATACGATGAAGCTCTGCTCCAGGATTTCGAGTTGGTTAAGGAGGCTGTCCAAAATATCAGAACAGTAAGGAAGAACCACAATATCGCAATGAAGGAAGCCATCGAACTAAAGGTAATGGCCGGTGAGGATGGTTATGTGGAACGCTTCAATGCTGTTGTAAGCAAACTAACAAACCTGTCATCGGTGACTGCTGTCACCGAAAAGCCCGGATCTGCTGCAGGCTTTATGGTCAAGTCATCCGAGTTTTTCGTTCCTCTTGCATCTACTATTGATCCACAGGAAGAACTTGCAAAGCTGAAGGCCGAACTGCAGTACGCTGAAGGTTTCCTTGCCAGTGTTATGAAGAAGCTCGGTAATGAACGTTTTGTTGCAAGTGCTCCTGCGAATGTGGTAGCTTTGGAACAACAGAAAAAGGCTGATGCCGAAGCCAAGATCGCAGTGCTTAAGGATAGAATTGCAGAGTTGCAATAATATAGCATTAGATTGCCATAGCCCCCGGATGCCCGAGTATCCGGGGGTTTTTGTTTTGATATATAGAAAACACTACATTTGATGAACCATACAATCTTAAGCCCGTTGTAAGTTTTACACAATAAACGTACATAAGATATGAATTCAGTAAAAGTTTGGTTGTCCGTTATTTTACTTATTATTGCTACTTCGGTAAGTGCCCAGGTGCTAAAGCCGGTTAAGTGGAGTTTTGCGATCAACCGTCTTAGTGATACTGAAGCTGAAGTGGTTGCTACAGCTTCGATAGAGGGGGAGTGGCACCTGTATGCAGCCAATATCCCTGAGGGAGGACCAGTTCCCACGGCACTGGTGTTTGAGGAGAATGAGGCTTACAAGCCCGTTGGTGAGTTGTTACAATCACCTGAGCCAAAGTTCTTCCATGACGAAAACTTCGATATGGAGCTGGCGTATTTTACCGGTTTTGCCAAGCTGACACAAAAGATCGAGATATCTAAGCCCGGCAAACATAATTAAGGGCTATGTAGTATTTATGGCCTGTGATGACAGTCGCTGCCTTCCTCCTGATGAGGTGGAATTTGAACTGACTTTTGAAAGTGCAGGTGCTGAAGGAGTTTCCGAGGCTGCTACGGGCACTGCATCACCTGATGCAACAGTGACAGACGAGGCTGCATCCGGAAATATAACTGTAAGTGCTGCAACAGAGCAGGGCCCCTCAGCTGTAGCAACTGCTTCAGCCACCAGTTCTGAGCAAGCTGCTAACAGAGGATTCTGGGGTATATTCTGGCTGGCCTTTCTGGGTGGATTGACAGCTCTGCTCACACCTTGCGTATTCCCCATGATTCCACTTACAGTAAGTTTCTTTTTAAGGAATGCCGACAACAAGCCAGAGCTTTCCGTGACGGATCCGTATATGGTATTACTATAATGCTTGCTTATCTTGTGCTGGGCCTGGCTATCGCACTTATCTTTGGTGCCGATGCGCTCAACCGTATGGCAACAAGTCCG
>JGI24707J26582_10002956_pt1 | contig 12519 bp, 11 predicted proteins | sample BioPla1DNA1_FD_26582 | JGI IMG/M metagenome (IMG submission 26582) | reverse complement strand
GATCACAACAACGATCATCAGTTCAACGAGGGTGAAACCTTCTTGATGTTTGAGCATTTTACGAATTTTTCTTAACACTGTTTTTCCTCCTCAATATGCATGTTTTAGGTCGTTTGTCTTTCTCAGAACACGTACTGAAGCCTTAGTCCCAGCCTGGGCTGGACAGGCTTGTCCTTTTCCAACTCCCACAGCAGATGCGGTTCAATTCTGAACTGCTTCCACTGAAGCGGCACACCAAAAGTAACTTGCGGAATCCATCTTTGATCAGCTAACATGTCAATCTGCATCCGGCCAGTTAGAAATGCCAGCTTTCCTTGCGCATAGCCGGTTACGCCAAACTGCTCCTTGCTGAAGACGGCTCCCAGTCCCCCCTCAAAATGCTGAGACCCCACACTCACCCCCCCTGCTATGCGCTCTTTGGCAAATTCAACCCAGTAACCTTGGTCATATGTTATTTCCTGTTTCTTCTCGGTCACTGGGCTTTGGTAAAAAAATCAGGGTAGACCACACCTTCGTCCTCATTCACAATCCGGGGGATGACAAAGATCGTCATCTCAGTCTGGGTACGGCTCGTCTCCTTCCATTGGAAGAGCTTGCCCAGAACCGGGAGCTGCGACAGGAAGGGAATCTGCTTCAGCAGCTCATTCTCCTGTTCCTGAATCAGTCCGCCCAGGACAAAGGGCTGACCGCTTTTCACACGGACAGTTGTTTCCGCTTCCCTTGTTCTGATTTGGGGATAGGCCGTGTCCGTGCGCCAGATAAAGGTGCTCACTTCCGGCTGCACCAGAATCGTTACATAATCATCGTCAGATATGCGGGGCGTCACTCTTAGGTTAATGCCCGACTCCAGGAACTCCATCGTCCGTGTGCCGTCTGGGCTGTCCAGAACCACGGGGACCCGATCGCCAACAAAGATGCTGGCTTCCTGTCCGCTGATGGTTGTGATCTTGGGGTTGGCCAGGATTGTGGCATCGCCCTGCTCCTCGAGGATCTTCAGAGCCAGGATCAAGTCCCAGGGCTTCCATTCCAGCTCCAGGAAGACCGGAGCATTCCCGCCGGCAAAGGAGGGCACTCCCCGCCATTCAATACCTAAGTCCTTAAGGGCTTCAGTGGAGATTTCCTGGACCCAGACCTCCAGCACAACCTGGGGCGCCGACTGGTCGTAATCTGCCAGGAAGAGATCCACTTCAGCCAGTTCTGCATCTGTTCCCCTAACGATCAGACTTTTTCTGTCTTCATCGAGCCTGATCTTGCCTGGGTCAACCAGCATAGACAGGGCAGTCTGGGCTGCTTCAGGCTCCGCGTAGTTCAGCCTGTAAACCTTCATCCTCTCCCCATTGGAGCTTACCGGGCTTCCCACCGTCAGGGTGGTCTCCGAAATCTCGACTCTGAGGGGCACCAGGCTTTGGATCTGCCTGATAATCTCTTCCGGATCCTGGTTGCGTATATCCAGATGCAGCCTGGCAGTTTCTAAGGCAGGGTCCGCCACAAGGTTGAGCTCCATCTCGGCACTTAAGTCCTTGAAGATCTCCAGAAGGGACCTTGCGCTGGAGTCATCTGCTATGGGGATGGGGTTTTGGGAGCGTTCCAACGCCAGGAGCAGCTCTTCCGCCTGGTCCAGCGTCTGTTTCGAGCCCTGGAGCACCACCAGCCCGCCCTGGGGATGTACGTAAACATCGCTGCTTGGCATCACCAGTTTCAGAGCATCCAGAACTTCGCTGGCAGAAAGGGTATGTACCTGCACGTAGCGGAGTTCCCTGCCTGCCAAATTCTCGAACATCTGGGGCGTCGCCACAAGCAGAGTGCCGTTTTCCAGGCGGTACTGATAACCGCTTACAGTTGCGATCAGATCCAGGGCCTCTGCAAAGCTGACGTTTTTCAGCTGAAAGGTGCCCTTGCCGGTTACATTTGGATCCACCACCACATTCAGCCCCTGGGCCTCGCCCAGCACTTGGAAGATGTAGGAATACTCAGCTTCTTCAAAGCTTAGATCCAGCTCCTTGGCGCAAAGTCCGCCGCTGAGTGCAAACAGAAGCAGGAGTATTCCACTGACAAACACTAGTCCTTTTCGGGTGGTCATTGCCTTACCTCCCTAGCCGAATCGTAAAGCTGCGAGAATTCTGGGCAAACACAACCGACCCAGATTCAATCTTTTCTACCGTCCAGCCCTGGAGCTCTTCGCCGAGCTTGAGCATGGAGGTGCGTCCCTGGTATTCCACAAGGGCAATCATCTGGTCTGCGCTGCTTAAGATGCCCTTGAGCACAAAGTCAGGCAAGTCGAACTCCCTTACCAGCAGAATTACCTCCTCCCACTCCTCGGCAGTGGTCAAGCCTGTGAGCATTCGGGTCTGCTCGTTCCAGGCAAACTCCCGGTGGGGATATTTCTGCCGCACCGCTTCCAGAATCGGAGCCCCATGGGCGTAGCGAAGGCTGATCGTGCCGCTCACCAGCTGCTCCTTCTCTTCTGTCTGGACCTGCACCGCTGCCGGCTGAGTCTGGGGAGCTGCCGCGGGTTTGGGACGCCTGCTGCCTTCCTGGTCATAGTCCTTGATTACCCGTTCAGCTACTTCCAGATCACTTGTCACCCCATAGAGGATGACAAGATCCAGTTCGGGATCCACATAGGTGCGGACGCCGGGGACCATCAGGGAAACCAGCCTCTGCGCATCCTGCACCGCCACGTACCTTACTGTGACGAACTTGACATCTTCGCTGCCAAACTCGGTTTTCAGGCGGGCCTCACTGGCAACTACCAAGGTGTTGCCCACCAGCTGGTAGCGGTAGCCCGTGGTGCGGGTGACTAAATCCAAAGCTTCCTCCACCGTCAGATCGTTGAGCACAAAGCTGACATCGCCTGAAACAGAAGGATCAACCAGCACATTGTACCCGCCGAGCTGACCTAAGATTTGAAACACGTCCACCAAGGGCGCCTGCTGAAACTCCATATTCACCACCTGATTGGCAAAGACCGGAGCTGCAGCCAGGAGCACAGCCAAACAAACTGTCAGTACCAGCTTCCAACGTACACTCATCTTGTCAACCCCCTATAGCCAATTTTAGTTCTACACCATCTACATCCAGCGAAACAGTGTTCGCAGAAATGTCTGTAACTAATGCTTCACCCAGGCGTTCGCCCACCCGGATCCAGCTCCGCACTCCGCCACTGGTCACCAGGGCCCGGGTGTCCCCTTCAGCCTGGACAATGCCCAGGACACGGACTCCGTTCTCGAAGAACGCTCCGATCAGGGCAAAGGGCCTGCCGAAGGCTTCCGCCCGCAAGTGTGCCGGTTCAACCTGGGACACTTCCGGCAGGGACAAAGATGTGGTCGGCGCCTGTTCCAAAACGAACACCCTCAGGGCTGCGCCTACCTCTGCGGCAAAGCGTTCTTTACCTAGATAGCCCAGGTTCAGCCTTGTAATCTGAAGGGAAGGCAGCACTTCCTGGAGATGGACCAGGTAGGAAAAGAGCTGTTCGCCTCCATCCAGGCTGAGGACCAGGGAAATCACTCCGGCGTCGGAATCTGGAAGGGTCCGGACCGGCGTATGGTCCAAAACTGCAACCTTCACATCATACCTGCCGCCGATGGATTCAATCGCCGCCAGCACCTCCCCCAGGTCATACTGGGAGGGGATCTGTCTGGAATAAAGCTCGAGGGTGGCTTCGGACTCCTGCAGCTTGGCCTGGAGGCCGGATCTTTCCTCCACCAGCCTGGTCAGGGCCTCTTCCCTCTTGGCCGCCTGTTCCAGTTCGAACTCCAGGCGCTCTATTCGGCCTTGGGTGGGACGGTAAACAGCCAGAAAAATGATGAGGGCCGCCAAGTAGAAACCGATTACCAGGAAAGTTTTCCACGTGAGCTTGTCCTTAACGGAGCTGAGCTGCAACACGTGCACCAACCCCCTCTATCCTGATTTCAAAGACAAAGAAACCGGTCCGTCCCGCAGGTTCGCTGGAAACTAAAGTCACTTCCTCATGACTTTCGCTGAGGATGTTTATGTAGTTGGTCAAAGCCAGCCGATCCCTGGTGTAACCCGCGAGATGTATGCTGTCACTGTCCCACCGGGCGGTTTCGATCCAAAGGTCCGGGAGGGAATGACTGACTACCAAAGGAAGCGCGCGCAGCGACTCCGGAATATCCACGATCAGCTGCTGGTAGCTGCTCCCCCGGGCTTCCAGGGCGCTGACATGTTCCCTGAGAGTGGTCACCTGCTGCACCTGGTTCTGCAGGAGGTATTCCCTCACCAGGGCATCGTCGTAGGCCACCTGCAGACGATTGGCTGTTGTCCAGTCCAGCCAGGTGAAGACAAGCACCGTGCCTAAGATTACTGCGCCCAGGAGGCCCACCAGAAACTCCCAGCGCACCTGGGACTGCCTTAAGGGTCGTTCCTCTTTGGGCAAGAGATTGATCTTCATCAGCTAACCCCCCTTAAGCCCAGGGCCAGGGCAGAGCCGTAACAGCTGAAGCGTCCCGGCGGCAGAACCTCAAAGGTCAAGCTGAGCCTCTCCATTGTCCTGAGGGCCCGTACCGGCAGGCCAACTTCTCTGTGGAGCATTTCGCTCAAGCCCCTGATATCCGCCAAATCGCCGAGGACAATCAGCTCATCCAGCATTGCACTGAAACTGCTGGCCCGCTCCTGGGCCCTGATAAAGTCCAGGGTCTGCAGGACAGATCCGATAAACTGCTGCACCGCAGCCCGCAGCACACGCTTGTTGCCTGAACCTTCCAGAAGCAGGTAGTCCAGATCCTGGCTCTGGCAAAGCTGCACTGCCTCTTCCGGCGAACAGTCAAAGGCATCTTCCACGCCCCGCCTGAAGTGGGAGGCCCCCAGGGGCACCACCCGGTGGACTTTAAAGACTCCGCTGGAAGCCACAAACATAGTGGTCTGCTCCTCGCTGATTTCCATGAAAACCCTGCGCCCGTCTTCTGCCAAAAGATCCTTCCAGCCGAAGGCAGGAACATCAATCGCTTCTAACGTCAGGCCGGCGGACCTCACTGCCTGCAGATAAGGGAGTGCGTTCTGCCGCGGGCAGGCCACCAGCACTACTTCCACCTCACTGTCGGTCTTGGAGCTGATAAAGTAGTCATAGAACACATCCTCCAAGGAGAGCACCGAAAAGCCGGCAAGTTCCGGCACTTCAAACTCCAACGCCTTGTCCAGCTCCCGCTCGGGCATGCTGGGAAAAGTGTGCTTTTTCACCGTCACCCAGGAACTCCTCAGTCCTAACACTGCAGAAGTTGCCTTAAACTCGTANNTTTCCANTAAATCCTGCAGCGCCTTGGCGAGACTGTTTTCATTGGCCACCCTGCCGTCCTTGATCGTTCCCGGCGGCAGCTGCATCACGCCCAGGGCTGAAACGGCAACGCTGCGGCCTTTGCGGGTCACTTCCGCAGCCTTGATTACTGCGGAGTCAACATCGATCCCTAACACCCTCTTGGCCATTTTGACCACCCCCTAAATTGCCGAAACCATTTGCATCATCGGTAAGTAAACTGACATGAGAATGAAAAGTACTACAACGCCAAGGACCAGCATCATCGCAGGCTCCAGGAGCTTGGTAAAGCTCGTCACCGCAAAGTTGACCTCCCGGTCGTAAAAGTCCGCCAGCTGCACCAGGACCGTCTCCAGGCTCCCCGTCTCCTCCCCTACCTGCACCATCTGTAGCAGCATGGAGGGAAACACCTTATGTTCACTGAGGGGAACGCTGATGCCCTGGCCCCGCTCTACCCCCAGGGTGGCTTCACGCATGGCGTTTTTGATCACAACATTGTCCATCAGCCGCTCCAAGATCTGCAGGCTGCTGAGCATAGTGATTCCGCTGTCTAAGAGCAGGCTCAAGGTGCGGCAGAAGCGGGAAAAGATCACCATCTTCTGCATCTCGCCCACCACCGGCAGCTTCAGCTGCAGCGAATCCTTCATTAAGCGTCCCGGCTTGGTTGTTATGTAATACCTGATGCCAAGGATAAGGGCGATAATGATGCCCAGCACCACGTACCAATGGCTTACTGCCCAGTCCCGGCCGGCCAGCACCGCCAGGGTGACCCCGGGAATCTCCACGCCGAAGCCCGCGAAGTTCCGCACCAGCATGGGCAGGACTGCAAAGAGCAGGACCAGCACCATAATCAAAGAAACTGAGATAATGATTGCCGGATACATTAACGCCTCAGAGATCTTTTTACGGAGCTCATCTTCCCGTTCATAATAGAGAGCTAAGCGGTCCAGCACTTCCGGCAGCGAACCGCTGACTTCACCTGCTTCCACCAAGTGGATGAACATGTGGGGAAAGACTTTGCGGTGCTTTTCCAAAGCCTTGGTAAAAGCGGTGCCGCTGGCCACATCCAGGCGCACTGTCTGCAGCACTTTGGCGAAGGCAGGATCAACCGCCTGCTCCTCCAAGAGCTCCAGGGCTTTGACCAAGGTAACCCCGGTGCCCAGCATAATCGCGAACTGCCGGCAGAAGAGGGCCAAATGCTTGGCCTTAAGATTCACCCTGCGCTGGAAAAGGCTTACAGGCTCCTTGACTTCTTTAATGGAAGTTACCACTAGACCGTCGCTGCGGAGCTCCCGGGCGGCCGCCGCTTCACTGGCCGCCTGCACTACGCCGCTGACTGCTTGTCCATGCCGGTTGCGGGCCTTGTAGGCAAACCGCATCATACAACCACCTACCCTATGCGCTCATAGTCCCTGCGATACAGCACCGAGTCATCGACGAGCCCTTTCCGTACCAGTTCTTCAAAGGAGCTGGTCATAGACTGCATGCCGAAGCGGGCGCCGGTCTCGATCATAGAAGGAATCTGATGGGTCTTCTCTTCCCGGATCATATTGCGGACAGCCGCTGTGCCCAGCATCACTTCCACTGCCGGAACCATGCCTTGACCGCCCTTGGCCGGGAAAAGCTGCTGGGAGATAACGGCCTCAAGTACTGTGCTGAGCTGAATCCGGATCTGGTGCTGGCTCTCAGGGGGGAAGACATCGATAATGCGGTCGATGGTCTTGGCCGCTCCCCTGGTATGCAAGGTAGAAAGCACCAGGTGCCCTGTTTCAGCCGCAGTCAGGGCAATGGAGATAGTCTCCAGGTCCCGCATCTCCCCCACTAAAATCACATCGGGGTCCGACCGCAGTGCGGAACGCAGCCCCGCGGCAAAGGACTTGGTGTCAATGCCCACTTCCCTTTGGTTGACCACGCAGCCCTTATGCTGATGGAGAAACTCGATGGGATCCTCCAAGGTGATAATCACACCCTGCCGCTCCCGGTTAATAATGTCGATCATGGCAGCCAGGGTGGTGGACTTGCCGCTCCCTGTGGGACCTGTAACCAGCACCAGACCGTCCCTGAGATGGGCCAGGTCATGGAGAATCTGGGGCAGGCCCAGCTCTTCCAAGGTCTTAATCTCTGAGCTGATAATCCGCATCGCCAGGGTCAAAGAGCCCCGCTGACGGGACAGGTTGCAGCGGAAACGCCCTACGCCNTTAATCCCGTAGGAAAAGTCAATTTCCCCCTCCAGCTTCAGCACNTCCAGCTGGTGATCTGTGAGNATGGGATGGACCAGCTGTTCAATATCTTCAGGCAGGAGCCTGTCAAAGCCCTCGATGGGCCGGATGGTGCCAAAGACCCGAAGAATCGGAGGTACACCTGCGGAGAGGTGCAGGTCCGAGGCCTGCTCCAGGATGGCGAACTCAACCAGCTGCTTGATATCCAGGTTCAGAGTCACTCCCCACCCTCCATTTCCACGCTGTACACTGTGCGAATAATCTCTTCTGCGGTTGTGACCCCTGCCAGAAGCTTTTCCACTGCCGATTCCTGCAGGGTGGTCATGCCGGCACGGAGGGCTATATCCCACAGATCTGCTTCAGCGGCGTTCGTCTCCACAGCCCTGCGCATTTCCTTGTTAAAGAGGAGCACCTCGGCAATCGCAGTCCGTCCCCTGTAGCCCGACTCGCTGCACATGGGNCAGCCTTCCCCTNTGTAAACGATCTCAGGCACATCCTTGCCCAGGGATTCCAGGTACCTGATCATTACCGGATTATCCAGTTTGACAGGGACTTTGCAGTCGCTGCAGATGGTGCGCACCAGCCGCTGGGCCACGATGCCGATCAGGGTGGAACTGAGGATATAGGGTTCCAGGCCCATATTCACAAGGCGCGAGATTGTCGCCACTGCGCTGTTGGTATGCAGAGTGGAAAGAACTAAGTGGCCTGTCAGGGCTGAACGGACGGCAATTTCCCCTGTCTCTTCGTCCCGGATTTCCCCCACCATAATCACATCGGGGTCCTGCCGCAGAACAGTTCTTAAGCCTGTGGCAAAGGTCAAACCCACCCTGGGGTGGACCTGAACCTGGTTCACTCCNTCCAGGAGGTATTCCACCGGNTCTTCCACCGTCACGATGTTTTTCTCCGGCGAGTTCAGCCGGTGCAAAAACGCATAAAGGGTAGTGGACTTGCCGCTTCCGGTAGGCCCGGTCACTAAGATCAGACCCTGGTTAAGGCGGAGCATCTGCTCTATTTTCTGCAGATCCTTCGGNGCAAAGCCAAAGTCCTCCAGNTCCAGCAGGTGGCTGGATTTATGCAGGAGCCTGGCTACAATCTTTTCCCCGTAAACGGTAGGCAGTGACGAGATGCGCATGTCTACATCCTGGTCGCCGAAGGTCATCTGGATTCTGCCGTCCTGGGGCTTGCGGCGTTCGGTAATATCCAGGCCGCCCATGATTTTCAGGCGCGAGTTTACATCCCCCCGCAGATGCTTGGGGATTTCCATAATATCGCGTAATAGTCCGTCAATCCGATAGCGGACCCGCATGCCGTGTTCGTGGGGCTCTAAGTGAATGTCGCTGGCCTTCTGGGTGATGGCCTGCTCCAAAATCAAGTTCGTCAGCCTGACCCCCGGGGCATCGCCCAAGTATTCCACCTGCTCAGGCTCTTCTGCCTTATCCTCGTCTTCATAGCGGGAGATCAGCTCCCGGGCGCTTTGGGCAATGTTGCGGGTCCTGTGGAAGGCCTCCTCGATCTCCTCTTCGGTGGCAACCACAGGGGTGATGATCTTGCCCGTCAGACGCTGCAGGTCGTCCATGATGTTGATATCCAGAGGATCCGCCATAGCCACAACCAGCACTCCGTCCTGCAGCTCAATAGGCAGGACATGCTTGGAGACGATTACCGATGCCGGAATCAGATCCACAATTTCCGGCTCCAGATAGCGCCGGGCCAGATGCACACGCTCGATTTTCAGGTGCTCGCTCAGGGCATCAGTCACCTGGCTGCCTGTTACAAAGCCCAGCCTGGACAGGGTCTGTCCCAGACGTTCACCAGTCCGCTTCTGCTCGTCCAGGGCCACCGCCAGCTGCTGGTCAGAAAGCAGACCCTGATCTTTCAGTATATCGCCAAGACGTTTCCGCACCTCAATCTCCACCTTCCTAGCAAAAAACCGGCATCAGCAAGAAGCCAGCCGGTTGCACTAGTAACTCCAAACAAGCCAAGTGCCCAGATATAGCTTGTCCTTCCTCGTTTCTGAAACATTCTATATTCAGTTTGATTCGGAACTGAGGACTGCCTGAATGTAAAAGGAGCACTCGAGCCGTTTTTTCTCCATGGCGCAGGCCAGCTCATCTGGGACTGTCCTGCTGCCTGAAGCTTGTAAATTATGCCGGTCGCAGCCGCCGCTGCAAAAATACTTTGCCCAGCAGGTGCGGCATANGGGCTTGTTCAGCACATGGGAGTCCTTGAAGGAGTCAGAGAGCTCCTTGGCCTCCAGCCCGCTCCAAACGGTGCCCAAGACATAGTCCGGCTCCCCGACGAACTGGTGGCAGGGATAGATTTCTCCCGAAGGGGCCACCGCCACATATTCATAGCCTGCCCCGCAGCCGCTGAGCCTTTTGTACAGGCAAGGCCCCTTGTGCAGTTCCACATTGAAGTGGAAGAAGCTGAAGCCCTGTCCCTCAGCCCGCCGCTCCAGGTAAAGTTCGGCCAGGTCCTCGTACTCCTCTAAAATCCTGGGCAGATGCTCCGGTCCAAGGGAGTACTCCTCTTCAGGATCCCCCACAACCGGTTCCATAGAAATCTGCTCAAAACCCAGCTCGTGGAGATGGGCAACATCCTGGGCAAAGTCCAGGTTGTGCGCGGTAAAAGTCCCCCGCACGTAATAGCTTTTCTCCCCCCTGTTTTTGACCAGCCTTTGGAACTTGGGAATAATGATCTCATAGACCGAGCCGCGGTTCGCGACCGTCCTTCTGACCCGGTCGTTCACCTCTTTGCGCCCGTCAATGCTCAAAACGACATTGTACATATGCTGATTGATAAAATCTTCAATCTCAGGGGTGAGGCCAAGACCGTTGGTTGTGATGGTGAAGCGAAAGACTTTGCCAAGCTTTTCCGCTTCCTTCTGGGCATATTCCACTGTCCTGCGGACCACATCCCAGTTCATCAGGGGCTCTCCGCCAAAAAAGTCAATTTCCAGCTGCCTGCGGTGCTGAGAATTCTCCAAAAGAAAATCCACAGCGGCCTGGGCAACCTCAAACGGCATCAGCTCTCTGGCACCCTTGAAATCTCCGGTTGATGCGAAACAGTAATCGCAGCGCAGATTGCAGTCGTGGGCCACATTGAGGCACAGCGCCTTGACAACCGTCTCCGGCCTGGGCGGCGCCTCGGTGAGGTCGGGGCTGAAAAGCAGGCCTGCCTCCGCCAGGGCATAAACTTCTTCTTTCAGTTCAGAACTGTGCGGCGTAATTTCTAAGTAAGCCGCTAAGTTTTTAAGATTCTGAACACTTTCAGCAGAACACACCTCGCGAATCAGGGCCAGTGCCTCATCATCCACCGCATGCACTGCACCAGAGTTGCCGTCGATGACGAGATTCAGTCCGCCCTGCTGAAACGTATGAACACAGGTTTTATCCAGCAACAAATTACCTCCTGTTGGCACCGCAGCCCGCTGCTAGCGTTCGCAGGCCTGGTTGCCGACGGTGCACGAGGTCTTGCATGCTGACTGGCAGGAGGTTTGGCATTCGCCGCAGCCGCCTGTCTTCAGAGTTTCCCTAAGCGACATACCGCTCAGCGTCTTAATGTGTTTCNTTTTCATAATACATCCCTCTTTCTCGAAATTACTCTACCACAAAACCGAATGATTGCAAACATTTTCTTGCTAAAAATTACAATTTGTTTTAGAACTGATGCCATCTCTTTTTTGTGAAGTCAATTTTCTACAGCCGCCCCCCGAATTCCTGCAATGAAGGTGCTAAATTTCCCTGTATTAGCAGGATATTCCAGTGTTCGCCACGTATTAGGGTAAGTATGAAGTGAAGGCAGAGGAGGGACCCCATGACAACTCGCGACAGGAAGAAAAGAGAGGCTTCCGGCACGAATGCCAGGCAGCAGAGCAGATTTCGCCTCCAATTGAGGGGCAAACTTATTTTAGCCTACCTTATTATTGCACTTGTACCCCTTGTGGCCCTGACAGGGGTGATCATTATGCTGACCCAGAACGAGGTCACAGCTCTCATCGATACTACCCTGGACGATCAGGCCGGGCGCATAGCGGATTCCATCGGCAGATCCATCGGCCAGCTCACCAAGGATCTGGGCGGGCTGGCGGTCAACCCCTCCATTGAGCAAATGGTCGTGATCAGGCCCACCAATATTGTCCGGGAAAAGGGCCTGGAAGACAAGACTATTGAAGAGATGGAAGCGATCATGGATGAAACCCGCAACCTGGAGACCAATGCCAGGACCCAGGAGTTTCTCCAGGCCACAGTCGCCGACTTCGGCACCTTTTCGGAGCTGATCGTGGTGAACCTGGACGGCATGGTTGTGGGTGCAACCGCAAGACCCGATCGTTTCATACATATTAATGAACCCTGGTTTCAATACACCCTGGAGAACAATACTTACATCGGGGACATTCAAAAGCTTCCAGGCCGGGAAGAGCCGGGAGTTGTGATTGCCACGGTGATCAACCGCTCCTCAACCGGCAGGCCGGCGGGGATTATCCGCGGGCTGGTGCCCCTNCAGTACTTTACAGACAGTTTACTTCCCATTGTGGATCGCATCGGCNATGGCGAGCTGCAGCTCTTAATCGGCGGCGAGGTTGTGGCTGTCATCAGCAACGACGGCACAGGCACAGCTCTTAGCGTATTCCTGGAAGGAAAGCGGCCAAGCCCCATCGCCCTCGGTGCAGAGGGAGGCTTTGGCCAAAACAGCCTGGGCGAAGAGTCCATTGCCTCCTTCGCGGGTCTGAGCTTCAGGGATCCCGAGGCAGAAGGCTTTGACTGGGAAATCCGCATTGCCCAGCCCACCGCCTATGCCCTTGCCCTCACCCAGGAACTTACCTCCATCGGCACAATAGGCACTGTGCTCACTGCTGTACTAGTAGCCCTAGCTGCCCTGCTTTTTGCCAACAGTATTTCTGGGCCGATCAAGGGTCTCACTGCACATGCCCAGGGTGTAGCCGAAGGGCATCTGCGCCAGTACAGGCCCAAGCGACTGGCCAATGATGAGACCGGCGCCCTGGCGGAAGCCTTTAACGGCATGACAGCC
>JGI24707J26582_10002955_pt1 | contig 12520 bp, 14 predicted proteins | sample BioPla1DNA1_FD_26582 | JGI IMG/M metagenome (IMG submission 26582) | reverse complement strand
GCCTTGATTACCTTCTCTTCTATTCACTGGGGTATCTATCACCCCAGTTTATTTCATAACTTATGTTTTATTAAACCCCAAGTTATTTTATATTACCTTTAATAATTCTAACATTTCTAAAGGATTTTTCTTTGCATTAACTTTACTAAATGCATGAGTTATTATTCCTTCTTCATTAATAATATATGTAGATCTAACTACTCCCATATATTTTTTACCAAAATTAATTTTTTCTTTATAAACATCATATAATTTAATAACTTCTAGTTCTGGATCAGATAGAAGGGTAAAGTTTAAATTATACTTATTTATAAAATTTTGATGAGATTTTACTGAATCTTTGCTAACTCCTAAAATTACAGCATTTTGTTCACTAAAATCTTTTTTTAATTCAGAAAAATTACAAGCTTGTGAAGTACATCCAGGTGTATTATCTTTTGGATAAAAATATAATACAACTTTCTTTCCTATATAATCACTTAAACTTACAAGTTCTCCATCCTGATTTTCTAATGTGAAATCAGGTGCTTTAGTATTTACTTTTAACATAAATTTCTCCTTTTAATTAAAAAGATAGAATATTATCTTTGTAATAATATTCTATCATTTGAAAATTCATCACCACTATATTCTTCAAACTTTTTTAATAAGTCATCGACTTTTAATTTTGATTTTTCTTCACCTTTAACATCATAAATAATATTACCTTCAGACATCATTACTAATCTATTTCCAATTTTTATTGCATCTCTCATATTATGAGTGACCATAATAGCTGTTAAATTTTGATTTTCAATAATATGATTAGTAATATCTAAAACAATTTTTGCTGTTTTAGGATCTAATGCAGCAGTATGTTCATCAAGCAATAAGATGTCAGGCTTTTGAATTGTGGACATAAGAAGTGTAAGAGCTTGTCTTTGTCCTCCACTTAATAATCCAACTTTATCACTTAATCTATCTTCAAGTCCTAGTCCTAATTCTTTAACTAATTTGTAAAACTTTTCTTTTTCTTCCTTAGTAATTCCCCAAGCAAGACCTCTATTTTTTCCTCTTCTATTAGCCATAGCAAGATTTTCTTGTATTTCCATATCAGCAGCAGTACCTTGCATAGGGTCTTGGAACACTCTTCCGATGTGTTTAGCACGTTTATGTTCAGGAAGTTTTGTAATATCTTCTCCATCTAAAATAATAGTTCCAGTATCAACAGGAAATACACCAGCAACAACATTTAATATTGTACTTTTACCAGCTCCATTACCACCAATAACAGTCACAAAATCGCCTGGTTCTAATGTTAAATTAACATTATTAAGTACTTTATTTTCATTAATAGTACCAGGATTAAATGTTTTATTAATATTAGTAAGTTTAAGCATTGCTTCCATTATTGTTCTTCCTCGCTTTTAACCATTTTATTTCTGTCACTACTTTCTACAATCACTGGAGCAGTTAATGCAATTGCAACTAATACAGCAGTAAATAATTTTAAATCATCTGTATTTAAGCCAAGTTGTAAAACAACAGCAACAGCAGACCTATATACAATAGAACCAAATACAATTGCACTTAATTTTAATGCAAAATTTGTTCCTTTTCTTACAAGAACTTCTCCAATAATAATACTTGCTAAACCAATTACTATTGCACCAGTTCCCATTTTAACATCTGCATATCCTTGAGATTGAGTAACAAGTGCACCTGAGAATGCAACTAATGCATTTGCAATCATAAAACCAATGATTTTTGCATAGTTTGTGTCTACTCCTAATGATCTAACCATATTTTCATTAGAACCAGTGGCTCTAAGTGCAGAACCTATTTCAGTACCAAAAAACCAATACATTATTCCAATTACTAAAACAATAATTATAGCACCAATAATAATTGTAGACATCATTGTATTTATTCCTGTAGATTCAGAAAAACTTTTAAATATATTGTCATATTTAAGAAGGGGTATATTACTTCTTCCCATAATTCTTAAATTTATAGAGTATAAACTTAATTGAGTTAATATACCTGATAAAATTGCTGGTATTTTACACTTAGTATGTAAAAATCCTGTGATAAAACCTGCTATGGCACCACTAAATATTGCTGCTAATATTGCAAGGATAGGATTAACATTATTAGAAATTAATATCGCAGCAACACTTCCTCCTGTTGCAAATGACCCATCAACTGATAAATCAGATGTATTTAATAATCTAAATGTTATATAAACTCCTAAAGCCATTATTGCCCATAATAGACCTTGACTTAAAGCTCCTTGTAATGCTAATAAAATACTTTGCATATTTATTCTACAATAATTGCTTTACTAAGAATTTCTTCATCTATAGTGATACCTAATTGCTCCATAGCAGTTTTATTGATTGAAAGTTCACATTCTTCAGCAGGTAAATAGCCAATAGGCATTTTAGAAACATCTTCTCCATTTAAAACTTTTGCAGCCATTTCACCAGCTAAATAGCCTAAGTTGTAGTAATTGATTCCGTAAGTTGCTAAACCACCATTTTCAACAACTCCTATTTCACCTACGATAGTTGGTAAATTGTTAGCATGAGTAATTTGAGTAACATTAACCATTCCTTCTGCTAATAAGTTATCAGTAGGGATATATAATGCATCAACTTTTCCAATAATTGATTCAGTAACTTGTTGAATAGCATTTGAATCTGATACTGTAGCTTCTAGATAATCTAATCCTAATGAATCAATATATTCTTTAGCAATATTTGCTTGGAATATTGAGTTTTCTTCTGATCCTGTATACATAACACCGATAGTTTTTGTTTCAGGAAGTATTTGTAATAATAAATCAATTTGTTCTTTTACTGGAGTTAAATCACTTGTTCCACTTACATTTGTTTCAGGTAATTCATTTGATTTAACAAGACCAGCTGATTTTGGATCTGTAACAGAAGTAACAATTATAGGAATATCATCTGTTTTTGCAGCTACTGCTTGTGCAGCAGGTGTTGCATTTGCAAAGATAAGATCTACATTTGCATTTACAAACTTATTCGCAATTGTTTCACAATTAGATTGATCAGCTTGAGCATTGTGATAGTCAATTGTTAAATTTTCTCCTTCAACAAATCCATTATCAGCTAATGCAGCTTTAAATCCTTCTGTAGCAGAATCTAATGCAGGATGTTCGACAAATTGGATAGCTCCAATTGTTTTATGGTCAGAACTTTCAGATTCTGATGTAGTGGTAGAACCACCGTTGTTACAAGCCACTAATAGTAAGCACAGGGCTAATGTTGAAAATTTTTTAATAATTTTTATCATAATTTCTCTCCGTTTTTCCATTTATTGAAAATCTTTTCAATTCTATGATATTTTATTACTTTTTGTTTACATAGTCAATTTATCTTGATTGTTTTTATATTGTAAATAAGTAATCTAAATTAATTATATACTTTATTTATACTTATATAAGAATAAAAAAGCCTAATTACAGGCTTTTTGTATAATTTTTAATCTACGATGATTGCTTTACTTAAAATATCTTCTTCTATTGAAATATCTAGTTGTTCCATTACAGTTTTATTTATTGTAAGTTCACATTCTTCAGCTGGTAAATAACCAATAGGCATTTTTGAAATATCTTCACCATTTAAAACTTTTGCAGCCATTTCACCAGCTAAATAACCTAAATTATAGTAATCAATTCCATAAGTTCCTAAGCCACCATTTTTAGTCATTCCACCTTCTCCAACTACAACAGGTAAACCGTTATTATTAGTAACTTGAGCAACATTTGCCATTCCTTCAGCTAATAAATTGTCAGTTGGAATATATAATGCATCTACTTTACCAATTAATGATTCTGTAACTTGTTGAATAGCATTTGAATCAGATACTGTAGCTTCAACATAAGTTAAACCTAATGATTCAATGTATTCATTTGCAATATTTGCTTGGAATATTGAGTTTTCTTCTGATCCAGTATACATAACACCTATAGTTTTTGCTTCTGGTACTAATTGTAATAATAAATCAATTTGTTCTTTTACTGGAGTTAAATCACTTGTTCCACTTACATTTGTTTCAGGCAAGCTATTTGATTTAACAAGTCCAGCAGATTCAGGGTCTGTAACAGATGTAATAATAATAGGAATATCAGAAGTTTTTGCTGCTACTGCTTGAGCTGCTGGTGTTGCATTTGCAAAAATAAGATCTACATTTGCATTTACAAACTTATTCGCAATTGTTTCACAATTAGATTGATCAGCCTGAGCATTGTGATAGTCAATCGTTAAATTTTCTCCTTCAACAAATCCATTATCAGCTAAAGCATCTTTAAACCCCTTAGTAGCATTATCTAATGCAGGGTGCTCAACAAATTGAATTGCTCCTATTGTTATTTGTTTATTTTCTTCAGTTTCTGGTGCTGTAGTAGACTCTCCACTGTTACAAGCCACAAGTAATAAAACCAAGGCAAGTGTTAATACTTTTTTTAAACTTTTTTTCATACTTTCTCTCCATTTTTTCCGTTTATTGAAAAACTTTTCAATTATATGATATTTTATTACTTTTTATTTACATAGTCAATTTAGTTGCTTGATTTTATACTAAATTATGATATTATATTTTAGAAATCGTAGAGAAGACAAGTATATATTAATATTAATGTTTAGAAATAGGGATGGTTGATGAAAATCCTCACATAAATTAATATAGAAGCTACTTCTTAGAGTGACTAATAATCAACGTTGCTTCGCGTTATGAAGAATAAAGGTGCATACATTTTGTATGAATCAGGATGGTACCGCGTTATTACGTTCCTGCAATGTCAGGATTTTTTTATTTTATGAAAGGAAATGTATATGAAAAAACTTACAGGTAATGAAGTTAGAGCAATGTTCTTAGAATTCTTTAAAGGAAAAGGGCATATGGTAGAACCTGGAGCTAGTTTAGTTCCACATAGTGATCCAACTTTACTTTGGATTAACTCTGGTGTTGCTGCTTTAAAAAGATATTTTGATGGTAGTGAGAAACCAAAGAGTAATCGTATTACTAATGCACAAAAAAGTATTAGAACAAATGATATTGAAAATGTTGGTAAAACTGCAAGACATCACACTTTTTTTGAAATGTTAGGAAATTTTTCAATTGGAGATTATTTTAAAAAAGATGCAATTTTATTTGCATGGGAATTTTTAACTTCAGAAGAATGGATGGGCTTTGATAAGGATAAATTATATGTAACTGTGTATCCAGATGATGATGAAGCTTATGATATTTGGATAAATACTGTTAAAATTAATCCAAATCGTATTATGAAAACTGAAGAAAATTATTGGCAAATAGGAGAAGGACCAAGTGGACCTTGTAGTGAAATACACTATGATAGAGGTGAAGCTTATGATCCAGATAATTTAGGTGAAAAACTGTTTTTTGATGAACTGGAAAACGATAGATATATAGAAGTATGGAATATCGTATTTTCACAATATGATGCAAAAGAAGGGGTAGATAGAAAAGATTTTAAAGAATTACCTCAAAAAAATATTGATACTGGTATGGGTCTAGAAAGACTTGTTTGTTTAGTTCAAGATGGTGAAACAAACTTTGACACAGATTTATTTTTACCGATTATTCATGAAACTGAAAAACTTGCAAAATATAAATATGAAAATGAACATAAAATGGCTTATAGAGTTATCGCTGATCATATTAGAACTGTAACTTTTGCTTTAGCAGATGGTGCAAGCTTTTCTAATGAAGGTAGAGGTTATGTATTAAGAAGAGTACTAAGAAGAGCAGTTAGATATGGTAAGAGTATTGGAATTGAAGGTGCATTTATGTATTCTTTAGTTCAAACTGTGGCTGATATCATGGAAGATTTTTATCCTTATGTGCAAGATAAAGTATCACTTATTTCAAAACTTGTTAAAACTGAAGAAATTGCGTTTCATAGTACTTTAAAAAATGGAGAAAAATTATTATGGGATGCATTAGAAGATGCAAAAGATAGTAAATTGCTTAAGGGTGATGTTATATTTAAACTTTATGATACATATGGTTTCCCTAAAGAATTAACTATAGAAATCGCAACTGATAATGGTTATAAAGTAGATATGAAATTATTTGATGTTGAAATGAAAAAACAACAAGAAAGAGCAAGGTCTTCTAGAAGTGATGAACAATCAATGTCTAGTCAATCAGAAGATTTAATGAATTTTAAATCTGATTTTGAATTTTTAGGATATGAAGTAACTATAAACACTTCTAAAGTTGTTGGTTTATTTAAAGACGGTAAAAAAGTTGATAAGCTAACTGATGAAGGTTATGTAATTTTAGAAAAGACATGTTTCTATGCTGAAAGTGGAGGACAAGCATCTGATACTGGAATTTTATATAATGATGAATTTTTAGCTGATGTTGTTGATTGTCAAAAAGCTCCAAATAATCAACATATGCATATAATAAATGTTAAAAATGGTGTAATTAAAGTTGGTGATACAGTAACTGCTAAAGTTGATGAAGAAAGAAGAAATCTTATAAAAGCAAACCATTCATCACTACACTTATTAAACAGTGCTTTACATACTGTATTAGGTAGTCATATTAATCAAGCTGGTTCTTATTTAAATGATGAATATGGAAGATTTGACTTTACTCACTTTGAAAAAGTTAATGATGAAAAATTAAAAGAAATCGAAAATTTAGTTAATCTTTATATTATGCAAGATAATGAAGTTAAAACTGAAGTGTTACCAATAGAAGAAGCTTTAAAAAGCGGAGCTATAGCAATATTTGATGAAAAATATGATGATGAAGTAAGAGTTGTTTCTATGGGAGATGCATCTAAAGAATTTTGTGGTGGAACCCATGTTAACAATACTCAAGAAATAGGTGTATTTAAAATTGTTTCTGAAGAAAGTATTGGCTCTGGAATTAGAAGAATTGTAAGTAAAACTAAGATGGCTGCTTATAAAGAAATGAGTAAAGAAATTGACAGGTTATCTTCTATTGCAAAACAAATGAAATTAAATTCACCAACAGAAATTGAAAACAAATTAAATGTAATTCTTAATGAGAATAATGAACTTAAAAAAGAATTAAGTAAACAAAAAGAAAAAATGGCATTATTGAAAGCTGATGAATTAATTAGAAATTCAGAAGAAATAAATGGTTTAAATGTATTGATAATTAAAGATAATTCATTGACTTCTTCTAATATCAAAAATTTTGCAGAAACACTTAAAAACAAATTAAAAGATTCTGTAGTATTTATTAGTAGTAATGTTGATAACAAACTAGTCTTTGCATGTGCTTTAAGTAAGACTGCAGTGGAAAAGGGTTTAAATGCAGGAAAACTAATTAAACTTGCTGCATCATTATCAGATGGTAATGGTGGAGGAAGAAATGATTTAGCTCAAGGTGGAGGTAAAGACATTGCAAAAGAAGATTTAGTACTAGAAAAAATAAAAGAAGAAATTAAAAATATTTAAATCAAAATAAAGGAGCACTAATGAACGGGTGTTCTTTTATTTATGTTTTAATTTAATAGTATTAATATTTAATATTCTAATTGACTATACATTTTTAAATTAATAGTTTAAAATATTTATAAGAAAAAGGGGTGATTTAGGATGTCAAAATCAAATTTCACTGAGACAATGAGCTTTAAGTCAGATAAGATTCGTAGAGAAAACATTAGTCAAGTGCTAAAACTTACTCAAGAAGCGCTAGAAGAAAGAGGTTATAACGCCATTAACCAACTTGCGGGTTATTTAATTTCTAATGATCCTGCATATATTTCTAGTCACAAAAATGCAAGAAGCATTATACAGTCTGTTGAACGACATGAGCTTATTGAAGAACTCGTAAGATTTTATTTAGAGGAACATAGCTAAGTTTCATGAATAGAATTTTGGGCTTAGATTTAGGTAGTAAAACTTTAGGTATTGCAATAAGTGATCCTTTAGGAATTATTGCAAGAGCTGTTGAAACCATTAGATTTAATGAAGATGACTATGAAGAAGCACTAGAAAAGCTTCTTGTAGTTATTGACAATAATAATGTAAATAAAATAGTTCTTGGCTTACCTAAACATATGAATGGAGATATTGGAATAAGAGGGGAAATTTCAATAGAATTTAAAGATATGATTGAGGATGCTACCGGAATTGAAGTTGTTTTGATTGATGAAAGATTAACCACTGTTGCAGCTGAAAAAATATTAATACAGGGTAACGTATCAAGAAAAAACAGAAAAAAAGTTATTGATCAAATGGCTGCTGTTAATATATTACAAGGCTATTTAGATAGAAAGTAAAAGGGGCGTTACTCGCCCTTTTAATGAAGGAGATTAATTTAAATGGAAAATAACAAGTTTGTAATTTATGATGATGAAGGTTTTGAAAAAGAAATGCAAATTCTTTTTACTTTTGAAACTGATGATGATTTGAAATATGTAATATTTCACGAAGTTAATGATGACAGTGAATATTTTGTAAGTAGGTATACTGATGATGGTGAACTAATTTCAGAATTAAATGATGAAGAATATGAAATGTGCAATGAAATGCTTAATACTTTCTTTGATCAAATAGAGGCAAAAGATGAAAAACTTAATTAGATTATTATGTATTTTATTATTAATTACAGGCTGTTCAAGTAATAATGATAATGAAAAAACAAATAATGTTTCTAATAATGAACAGATAATTGAAGAAACTGAAGAAAACTTTGATGAGGCTGTAAAGTTAATTGAAGAAAATAATGATTCTACAGAGTTATTTGATGATACTATGGTAGTTGGAGAAGATGGTAAAGGATATGTAGAAGTGCCATCTAATTGGGTTAAATTTACTGATGCAAGTGGATCAGGTTCATTTCAATATTCAAGTCCAAATATGTCACATATTATTACTTTAGATAAAATAGTTTGGTCAGAAGAAGTACCGGTAGAAAATCAAACAGCTGAAGCTGTCGCAAATAATTATTTTGGATATTTTGAAAGTACTGGAATTACAAAAATTCAAGGTGCTATGGTAAATTATGATAATATTGATAAAGATGTTTATGAAATTTATGGATATTATGATAATGAACAATCAATTTGGATTGTAGATGTTTTAACTGATGAAAATGGTGATGTATATTTTGTTTCTATAGAAGGGTTATTTAATGAAGACATATTAAATATTTATAATTTAATAGTAAAGACATATAACTTTACAAAATAGAAGGGATAATTTATGGCACAAAAACGAAGAAAAAGAAAATTAAACTTAAAATTTATTTTTTTAATATTAATTATTATTTTAATTTTTTCAATTTTTACTTATTATAAAAATTCTTTGAAACCAGTAAGTAATACATCTGAAGAGGTAATATTCACTGTTGATAAAGGTTCTTCTACTAAAACTATTGTAAAAAAATTAGAAGAAGAAAATTTAATTAAAGATTCTAATACTGCGTATTTATTTATTAAATCTAATGATTTAACAAATATTAAAGCAGGTGAATATATATTAGATAGAAGTTGGGATGTAGAAACAATATTTCAATATATAAATGTTGCAACTAATGCAATAAGTGATGATGTTAAAGTTACAATTATAGAAGGTGATTGGGCAAAAGATATAGCTAAAAAATTATCAGTTGCTACAAACATTCCGATAGATGATTATCTTAACTTGTGGAATGATGAAGCATATGTAAGGAGTTTAATGGATAAATATCCTTTTATAACTGAAGAAATTTTTAATCCTAATACAAGAGTATTATTAGAAGGTTACTTATTTCCTAATACATATTTATTTTTTAAGGAAACAGATGTTAATGCTGTTACTACTAAAATTTTGGATGAAACATTAAATGTGTATAATGAATATAAAGATGAAATTGAAAATCATAATCTTAGTACTCATGAATTATTTACTTTATCAAGTATTGTTCAATATGAAGCAAGTAAAGTAGAAGATATGAAATTAATTGCTGGAGTATTTTATAATAGGATGGATATTAATATGAAATTACAAAGTAGTGTTACAGTTTGTTATGCAATTGACAAAGAAAAAGAAGATAGTTGGATGAATTGTGAAGTGAATCCAAATTTTGATTCACCATACAATACATACAAATATGAAGGTTTACCTCCTGGACCTATCTTAAATCCAGGGAAAAGTGCCATAGAAGCAACTTTAAATCCTACCCCAAATGATTATTTATATTTTATGGCAGATGTATATGGAGACGGAACAGTGTATTATGCTAAAACATATAAAGAACATAGTGCAAATGTTTCTAAGTATTTAAAATAATGAAACCGATTATTATAGGTATTGCAGGGGGTAGTGCATCAGGAAAATCTTCAATTGCATTAAAATTATATAAGCAATTTGAAGAAAGAAAATCTGTTATTATAATTAGACAAGATGATTATTACAAAGATCAATCTCACTTAAGTATGGAAGAAAGAGTAAAGACTAATTATGATCATCCATTCGCTTTTGATACTGAGTTATTAGTAAAACATTTAAATTCATTATCACAAGGTATTACAATAATTAAACCTATTTACGATTTTACACAGCATACTAGAAGTAAAGATACTGAAATTATTGAACCAAGTGACGTAATAATTCTTGAGGGTTTATTAGTTTTAGAAGATGAATTAATTAGAAATAAATTAGATATAAAAATATTTGTAGATACAGATGCAGATGTAAGGTTTATTAGAAGGCTTCAAAGAGATGTTTTAGAAAGAGGCAGAACAATGGATTCAGTAATCAAACAATATTTAACTACTGTTAAACCAATGCATGAGGGATTTGTTGAACCAAGTAAAAAATATGCAGATGTTATAATACCTGAAGGTGGTCACAACATTGTTGCTATAGACTTGTTAAACACAAAAATAAATAGTATCATTACACAGACAGTATTATAATTTTAAACAATTAAGGAGCAAGATATGACAAACGAAAAAATTTATGTAACTGAAGAAGGTCTTAAAGATCTTCAAGAACAATATAATAATTTAGTTCATGTAGTAAGAGAAGAAATTACTGAAGAATTAAAAGCTGCTAGGGCTCAAGGTGACTTATCGGAAAACGCAGATTATGACGCTGCTAGAGATCGTCAAGCTCAAAACGAAGCTAAAATTAGAGAACTAGAATTTATGTTAGGTAATTATGAAATTATTGACACTAAAAAAAGCGGTTCAAAAACTGTAAAAATCGGATCAACTGTTAAAGTAGAATTTATGGATACTAAAGAATTAGTAACTTATACAATTGTTGGTTCTACTGAGTCTGATCCATTAAATGGTAAGTTATCTAATGTTACACCTTTAGCTGAAGCAATTCTTGAAAGAAAAGTAGGCAGTACCGTAACAGTAGATGTTGAAAATTCTTATAAAGTAACAATTGTTGCAATTGAATAAGGATAATTATAAATTTAAACAATAAATGAGTAGGTGATTATATGTATAAACTACTCATTTTTTTAATTGCATTGTTTTTAGTTGTTTCTATTGAATTTAAAGTTATTGATTTATCTAAATTATCTAAAAAATATATTACTGTTGAAATTAATGGTGCTATAAGTAATCCAGGGTTTTATAGTATAAAAAAAGGATCTAATATTAATGATTTATTAGCACTTGTAAATGTTGAAGAAAATGCAGATTTAAGTACTATAAACAAGCAACTAGAGCTAAGTGATAAAGATATATTGTATATTCCAATAAAACAAGAAACTGCTCTTGTTTCAATCAATACAGCAAGTCTTAATCAATTAATGATGTTACCAGGTATTGGAGAAGTAACAGCTAAAAAAATAATTGAATATAGAGAAAATAAATTATTTCAAAGTATTGAAGAATTAAAGAATGTATCTGGAATAGGCGATGCTAAATATGAGGCCATATGTTCACTGATTTCTCTTTAAAAAATAGATGGATATTAACTTCAGTACTATTAATTATTGTAATTTTATTAAAAGATAAGCTTGGTATAAATATATTAATCTTAGTATCTGGTTTTTGGTTAATAAAATATAAAGATAAATCTATTGTTTTAATACTATGTTTAATATTAATAGTATTTATTAATAGATATAATGAAAAACCATATACTAATATTACTGGCTATATTACTAAGGTTACCAGTTCATATATAATAATTGAAAATTTAAAGACAAAAACAATAGTTTATACAGATAGAAAATACATTATTGATAGTAAAGTAAATATTAAAGGATATTATGAATATCTAGATAGAAGACCAGGTTTTTTTAATTTTGATTTTAATGATTATTTAAATAAAAAAGGTGTCTTCTATAAACTAAAAAATACTGACATTAATATAATAAATAATGGAAAAACTATAAGATCTTTTATACAAGTAAAAATTGATAATTTAAATTTTAACAATAAATCTTGGTTATATAAATCATTATTAAATATTACTTATAAGGACGATATAGAATCTATTTTTCTAACTTCAGGATTTAATATACTTGGATTTATTTTAATAATTAAAAAACT
>JGI24707J26582_10002951_pt1 | contig 12537 bp, 13 predicted proteins | sample BioPla1DNA1_FD_26582 | JGI IMG/M metagenome (IMG submission 26582) | reverse complement strand
GTTTTAGTTAGAATTATTTCTAATATAATATCATATTTTGTAAAATTATAATTCATGAATAAGTTATATTTTTCATGTAACTAATCAATATCAAATTATTGCTTTAGAATAAGTATAAAAATTTTATCTTGAATAGATTCTCAAATTCAATATTGTATTTGCAGTAGTAACAAGTTAAGAAGTTCTCCTTACCACCCGGGTGCTAGGACAAACTTTAAGAACTTTACAAACCCGCCTACCGGCAGCCTGCCTGCCGGCAAAGGCAGGGCAGGCTTTATGAACTTGATAAACTTTACAAACCTTACCGCTTCCCAATGATACTTTGAATAGATCCCTGAATTAAAAAGCTTTGATATGCTCTTATTCAACCTGATTTGAAAATTATAGATGCAGGTATTTTGGAATTAGAGCAAAAAAAATTTGATAGAATTCAACAATATCAAAGAATTTTGGAAATCACTAATTTTTTTGAAGATTTATTTAAAAAACATAAAATTCAAAAAGTTGTAATGGAAAAATACTTTATTACCTCGTTCAACTTAAAAAATGCTGAATTTATTTACGGTATGAGATGATCAATTCTTAGTTTGGTCTTAAAAAATAACATCAAAATAGAGGAGTATACTCCAATTGAATTGAAAAAAAGAGTTACTGGAAATGCAAAAGCAGACAAACAGTTAGTACAAAAATTTATTACAAAATNTTTCAAATTAAAGGATATCCCAGAATTTCATGATACAGCAGATGCATTGGGATTAGCTTTTATTGGTACAAAAACAAATTAAACTATTCCTGAAAGTATTTCATATCCATTTTCTGTAATTAAGACCATATATTCCCAATGAGATCCTATATCTCATTTTTTACAATACAAATTTCGATCGTTATTTCATTTCAAAATAACCTCATCACTTTCTATTGCNGTAATAGGTTCAAAACAAACTACCATTCATGGTTGAAATTTTATATTTTTACTTTCCGGATGCGGTCGATTGTAAATATTTGGTTTTTCATGTACCTTTACTCCCACTCCATGCCCAGTTAAAGATTTAATTATGTTAAATCATTTATTTTTTACGATATTATAAACTTCTCTTGAATAGTCATAAATAAATTTTCATGGTCAAACTTTTTCTAAGGCTAGATCTAAAGCATTTTTTGTTACCATAGTTAATTCATGGGCAAGAGGATTAGCCATTTCTCATCATATTACTACAGCAAAAGCACTATCAGATACTCATCATTTATATACTATTCCACAATCTACTTTCAAAAGATCTCAATTTTTTAAAATGTAATCATCTGGTATCCCATGAACAACACAATCATTTACTGATAAACATAAATTTGCAGGGAAAGTGCCATATCACTTAAAAGCTCATCTCAAATTATTTTTATCCATAAAATCTTGAGCGATATCTTCTAATTCCAGTAGACTTATGCCAGCTTTACAGTTATCTTTGATTAAATACAAAAGTTCATTCAAATATTGTCCAGATTTACGAATATTTTCGATTTGTTCTTTAGTTTTTATAATAATTTCTCCTTTTGCCATTTTTTATGAATTTAATTGATATAAATATTTATTCTAGTTTTTTATTTTCCACTTGAGCCAAATCCTCATTCATTTCTTTCNGTCTCATNTAAATTTTNCACTTCCGACCATTTTACATAATGACATTTTTCTATTATCAATTGAGCTATTTTATCTCATTTGCTTACAGCAAAATCATCTTCTCCAAAATTTATCAAAATCACTCAAACATCTCCTCTATATCCACTATCTATTACTCATGCCAAAACATCAATCCCATGTTTGTAAGCTAAACCACTACGAGGAGCTATTCTAGCATAAAATCCTTCTGGAACAGCGCAAACAATATTTGTTTTAAATAATTTTCTTTCTCATTTTTTCAAAACATAATCTTCAGTAGAAAAAAGATCATATCCAGCATCAGTAGCAGTATTTTGAGTAGGAACTATTGCATCATCACTTATTCTTTTAAACTTTATTTCCATCTTTGAATATAATTTAGATAATAAATAGTTTTTAAAGTTTATAAAGTTCATAAAGTTAATAAAGTTCTTAAAGTATTAATAACTTTATAACTTGTAACTTTACAAACCTGCCTGCCGGCAGCCTGCCTGCCGGCAAAGGCAGGGCAGGCTTTCAACTTGTAACTTTATGAACTTTCAACTCACTATATCTCTATTTCAGACCAAGAATTTACTTTGATTATTCATTTATGTTTCTTTTTGTCATAGGCTTGATTCCAAGGTTTATCTATTAAATAAACTTTGATTCCTTCGTTAGCACATTCAATAGCATTTTCTAAATTATCTTCAATAATTATATCGGCTCAAAGTTTTTTACAAATTTCAGATTTTTTTTTAGAAAATCTAGATTTGGTAAAAGAATTAGCGAACTTTATACCATCAAAAATGCTCTTATAATTTTTATAAATTCGTATCCAAGTAGAAAAAGTTAATGAAAAGTGTCTAGCTGTGACAATATATAATTTATATCATTTTTTTTTGAATTCTTTTAATTTTGTTTTTGCTCCCACAACAGGATCTATTTTATTCCAAATTCCAGCTCCAAGTAGTAACCAAAAGAGTATCCAAACTAATTTTCTTTTGCTTATTTTTATTTTTTTATTTTTTCATAAATCATGACTTGAAACCTCGTCCCAAGTTATTTTCTTTCAATTTATACGATTTCTTTTACTCTTTAAAAGAGCATGTGTTGTTTCAGTTAAGACTTCATCAAGATCTACGGCTATAATTTTCATTAAAAACAAAAAATATAAACAAATATATTCTAATACTTACTCTTTTCTCGATCTATTTCAAACATTTTTTTATATTTTTTTATAATGATTAATTTAATTCAATATTGAAAACAAAATATAGTTTAGTATTTTTATATAAAGTAANNTTTTATTANTTTCAATTCATACAATGAAAAAAATGTTTTTAATACTGTGAATTTTATTAGTTAGCTGATGTGCATTTGAAACAGTTACTTATCAAGAAGACAGCATTCCCACATGAAACACAACTGCAAACTTGATAGAAAAAACTAATGAAGTACAAAATAATTTTGATAACATACAAAAAGAAAATAAATATAGTTTTTGGTATGAATATAATAGATTTAATTCCTGAACTATCGAGTTTTCAAGTCAAGATAGAATCTTCACAAAGGATGAATGAATTTTATTAGAAAAATATAATTGAGAATTAGATTATGAAACAATAGAATATTTGATTCCATGAATTTTTTGGCCAGATACTTATTATTATGATGGATATATATATCTTGATTGATGGTATTGAACTTGGCGTTTACCAGTAGATGGGAAAACTTTCAAAAAAGAAACAAAAGAAGATTCGGAATGATATAATTTTGAAATATTATCAGATGATTTTTATTATTATCAAATTATAAGATATTGAAATTATGAGGATAAAAGTGAATATTATGAAGTAACTAGAATTAAAAAATAATACTTTAAGAATTAATAAACACTCTTTTCTCGATCTATTTCAAACATTTTTTTATATTTTTTTATCAATTCTTGATCTATTATTAAAATACCAAATTCTCTATTGTTATCCAGACTATTATCAGATAAATTCATACTTCCCAAAAGTAAAATTTTTTCATCGACCAAGATCATTTTTGTATGATTATAATATTTATCAAACTTTCTTGATACAGCTGGTCAAAAATATTCCAACAATTTATCATTTGTCTCTGTATCAGAAACAATAAATCTAACATCCTTTGTTCAAATTTCTTTTTTAAGAATATTCAAAATCCTTTCATCTACAATGTATTGTGTTTGTATCAAAATAGATTTTTTTGCAGATTTTAAGAGAGTTTCAATTACATTACGACAATTGATATTACAAACCACTAAATTTGGATGAATGTCTGATGGTGAAATTTTTTCTCAATTCCAATCTTTATCAAAAATATTATTTAAACTATGCCAAACAGCTTGATTCTCAGAATAAAAAAAATGTTCACGATTCTTCTTGAAACTAGAGTCAGTAAGATTCGCTGTTTGTATTCGAAATCAACTATCTACTAAATTAATTTTACTGTGAACATATTCTGTCTTCATCTGTTTATCTGATTTTATTTCAAAATTTTCATATCAAGTAAAATAATTTTCAATATCTTTCCAAGTATTTTTGAACTGCTGATATTTGTAATTCTCCATAATGACTTTTATATCTACACCTTGTTCCAAAAGCTCTTTAAGTTTAGATTTAATGTTTTTTTCGGTAAATTCGTAAGTTTGTAATTTCAAAGAGTGTTTTATTTGAGATAAACTACCGTAAAAAGCAGGCCAACTATTGTCTGGCGACATATATAACTCTCAAGTAATGTTTTCTAATTTCTCTAAATCTACCGTTTGATTTGATTTTGGGTTTATGTTTATTGCAACTTCAATCCTTATATCTTTCGTAAAAATCGCGATAAGAAAAACAATTACAATAAGAATCAAAATTGTTGAATGTGGACTTAATTTTCTCATCAAAAATTTGACAAATAAAACATTTTCAACTATAATATACATAGTAAAATTTTTTATTTTTTCAATCAATAAAATGCAATTATGAAATAATATAGAAGAAAAAAATGTTTCTTATGAAAAGATAGAAAAAGAGACGATTTTTGATTTAGAAAAATTGGCAAAAGAAATTTTGAAAAACAGTAAATATAAACAAAACACAAAAGAGCATAAAAATTAAAGGGATAAAAATATCTTTTGCTATCATTTAATAATGTTTTTAAAAACAATCTATTGACATTACTTAATAAATTAGTAAAATATTGCTACCGTCATCATAACTATCACATAAATAATCATTGTTTTATGCAATCAAATAAGTGATAGGGGCGGTATTGTTTAAGAACAATTTACTTAATAAGAAAATTACAAATGAACAATTTAGAATCCAACAAGTTAACACCTAAAGAACAAGCTAAAAAATCATGAGAATCTTTTAAAAAAGCTTGAAAAAGTGTACTTCAGACAACAAAATGAGTAGCTAAAAAAGTTTGAAAAACAGCAGAATGATTATATCATCTTATTGATAAATGATATTTAGCTATACATAAAAAATTGTGAAAATCTTCAAACAAGGTTGTAGATTTTACAACGAAAAATATAATAAAAATATTTCTTGCTGCAAGTATTCTGACCTATCCATGAGTAAAAGCTTGTCAAAGTATAAAAGATAAAAAGATAGATTGAATAGAGAATAATGATAATAGATATTTGAGTATGGATTATTTAAATTTTTGATCTGAAGAACAAAACAAGTTTCGAAATGATTCAATATTTTTTGATAAGGAGGTTGCAGAAAGCATTAAAAATAAAAAAAATATAGAAATATTGTGAGAAAAAGTAATAATATTACATGATGCATGATGTGCTTTTTATCTTGTTATACCTGAAGATGCAAAAGATTCAAGAGATGAAACAATTAATCATATTAGAAAAAAATTATGAAACTACCCCCAATTTTCATATTTAAATGAAGATGAATATAAGCCAATAAATGATCAAAAAAGTTGATTAATACTGACCAAAACATTTAATATAAGAAGCGACTACAAAGATTTGGCCCAAAATAGTAGCATAAATAAAACACCATATTGGGTACCTATTCCAATAAAAAAAGAAATCAGAGAGATAAAAGATGAAATATTTGTTGAATCAGCTACTATGGCAATAAATTCAATATTAAAATCTGAGTATTGAAACATATGGGAAATAGTTATGAAAGAATACACAGAAAAAGAAATAGCTAATCTTTTGACTGCTTTAGCTAAAATTGAAACAGGGAAAACTACATCAACAATTTGAACAGATGTACTCCATCGTCGAGAAGCCTGAAATCATAAATGTTTTTCTTTTGGCTATCAGCATGTACTTATGACATGACCATGATTAAAAGCTAGGAAAAAACTAGGATTGTCAGAGTGACAGGCATGCCATCCCATTAATTCCAATATGTTAGTTATGTGATTTATAGCAGAAAAAATAAAAGAGACCTTGGGAACTAATCCGAGTGATGAAAAAATAGCAAAAGCAATAATCAATCGTTTAAAGTTCTTAAAAAATAAGAGCTTAAACACAGAGGACTGAGATTTTCAAAAGTTTTGTGAATTTTATAATTGATGAAATTATAAAAAAAATAATTATGATAAAAATTTTATAAATGCAATCAATCAATTAAACTTATTAGATGATTTCAAAGAATATCAAGTTAATAAATGAAACTTTTTCTATGAAAACATGGATAATAAGTGAGAAAATTTAGTTTATTCTTATATAATACCTGAAAATGAAAAAGGCTTTATCAAAAATAATTTATTGAAAAATATTGTGAATGCAAAAATTTTAAGAAAAAGATTTAAAGCTGAGTATTGAATTGAATCAGATAATGTACAGGTTTGTAGAAGAAATTGAAATATATATGAAGATAATGAATTGTTTGAAGCATGACAAAAAGTTTATATAAAATTTGATATAAATATAGTAAAATAGTTTGAGATAATTTAATACAGTCCTATAACAAACTCTCATTTAATTGGGAGTTTTTTGTTTTTTACAAGATCTATAATTTCATCTAAATTTCAATTAAAAATCTGCTCATACATTTTGCTAATTTCTCTAGCTACAAATATTTTTCCACTAAATCACAAATCCCTTAATTCAAATAAAAGTTTTTCAAATCTATGAACTGATTCATAAAAAAAACTTGGAACATCATTTTGAATAGCAGTTTTTAGTGCTGTTTGTCTTCCTTTTTTTTGTGGTAAGAATCCTAAAAAAATAAAACTACTAGTATCAAAAGANGCAGAAACTACGCTTGGTACCAANGCATTTGCTCAAGGTAATACAGTATAAATTATATCNTTTTCATTGCATAGTTGTATCAAACTTTTTCCTGGATCAGATAATCAAGGTGTACCAGCCTCAGAGACCAATCAAACATCCTTNCTTTTCAATAAATTCAAATAAAAATTTAATTTTCCTTTATCTGTAAANCTAGTTAATGAATAGAATTCTTTATTTGAATATTCAATTTCATACATTGATAAAAGTTTTTTGAAAGTCCTAGTATCTTCGCATATAAAAATCTCTAATTCTTTGAATAATCTCAAAGCTCTCAAAGTAATATCTTCTCTATTTCATATCGGTGTTGGGATTATNTACAGCATGAGGATCTATTAAATCGTAAAGTTTGCTATAGTATTGTAGAANTTATCAAATTTCATGTCGTCCTCGAGCTCTCCCGTAGTACTACGGGAGAGCGAAGGACATAGTTTACAGAAAAGGGAAGTNTAATTAGCTATATTATCATATAAATCCGATCGCTCTGGGTTAAAACCATTGATTAAACTATCTTTTTTTATTCTTAACCATCATTTTAATTCTTTTTCTCTTTTTATTGCAGAATTAATGTCTTTTGTTTCTTCATAATAAACTAGTTTATTTATATTATATTTTGCAGTAAATCATTCTACCACCTTATTTTTATGTTCATAAACTCTTCTTATTATATTATTTGTGACTCAAACATAAAGTAATTTATTATTTTTTGTAGTTAAAATATATACATAATAATTTTTCATANTACTAATAGTATATAAAATTTTTATATTCTTCACTTCGTTCAAGAATGACAAAAAATTTTATAAATATCATTTAGGTGGNATATAAAACAATGAATAGGGCTATCAACCAAATGAATACAATCCCCCAAAAATAGTACAAGAACTTAGACTTTATAGTCTTATGGCGAAACATTTGCATTCATANAATTGAACCCACAAACCCTCCTAATCAAACCAAAATCAGTAATTGCTTTTCACTAAATCTCCATTTTCACTTTATAGCTTTTTTCTTATCAATTCATCGAATAACAAAAGTAATCAAATTTATTAAAACCAAATATCATCAAATAACATAGTATAACACCATATTCAAATAATAATTAAACAATAAATCTGAACTTTATAACTTGTAACTTTACAAACTTTTCAACTTATTTATTAGCTGTAATGCTTGTAAAGGAGTTATATTGTTTATATCAAAGCTATTTAAGATGCTTTTAATTTTTTCATATTTTGGATTTTCTACTTGGGCAAATCTATTTATATTAAATAAATCTTGATTTAGATTTTTGATATTTTTTTTATCAGTAGAGGAGTGTAAATTATTCAAATTTTCCTCCGCTCTTTGTAGAATAATATTTGGTATCCCAGCTAATTTTGCTACATCCAAACCATAACTTTTATCAGCTCATCATTTTACAATTTTTTTCATAAATACCACATCTTTATCTGTTTCATAAACACTTACAGAATAGTTTTTTATTCATTCATAAACTTCTTCCAAAGCAATTANTTCATGATAATGGGTAGCAATCAATGTTTTTGATTTTATTTCTGTTACAATATATTCCAAAATNGCTTTTGTAAGTGCTAATCAATCATAAGTAGAAGTTCACCTACCTAATTCATCAAAGATTACAAAGCTATTTTTAGTTGCATTATTCAAAATATTTGCTACTTCAATCATCTCTGTCATGAATGTTGATTGATTTTTTGCTAAATTATCTCAACTACCAATTCTAGCAAANATTCAGTCTACCAACGAAATTTTAGCACTTTTTGCNGGTACAAAAAATCAACAATGAGCCATAAGTACTATTAAGGCATTTTGGCGTAAATAAGTAGATTTTCACCCCATATTTGGCCCTGTAATTATATGTACAAAACCAAATTCTGTTTGATCTTGATTTTCATTAGAAGCACTTCATCCATCCATAAACAGATCGTTTGGTATGAATTGAAAACCTTGATCTAGGAATTTTTCTACTACTAAATGTCTTCATTCAACAATTTCCAAACCTCATTTTTCTGAATAACTTGCTTTTACTAAATTATTTTCCTTTGAAAAAATAGCATGTGATGTGTATAAGTCTAGAAAAGCCACATGGTTTGCAAAAGTATTCAAATCATTTGTTATAGTTCAAATAGATTCTTTCAGTTCTTGTAAAACCAAAAATTCTTGCTCTACTAAAGCANTTTTTGCATCAATTATTTTACTTTCAATTTTTTCCAAAAACTCAGAATTGTATCTTTGTGCTCATTTTAATGTATTTCTTCTAACAATGTTAAATTTTTCATTGTTTGTATCTACAATTGATGCTAAATTTGATTCAAATAGTTGAATATCTTTATTTGTTATTTCTATGAAATATCATTGATTTATGATGTATTTCAATTTTACATTTGATACTTTTGATACTGTAGCAAGCTCNTTTTGGTAATCCATCAACATNTCGTCGCTATGATAAGCTATTTTTCTTAGTCTATCAATTTCAGCATTATACCCATCAGCTATAAAATCCATATCATTTTTNATAAATTCATCATTTTTCAAAACTTTTTGCAAANTTTTGTACAATTTTTCTATGCTTTCAATATTATAATCGCTNAATCATAATCTTTTTAGTTCCTCCATTAACTTATTATTCTCCAAAAAAATAGACAATACATATCTAAGTTTTACGAAATTTGCTGGAGATAATTTTTTACATAATATTGTACTAANTATTTTTTGAATATCCAAAACATTTCAGAAAATATTATGTATTTCTTTTGTNTTTTCTAAATTATCAAAATAATATTGAACATTTTTTATTCTTTTTTCTAAAACAGATAAATCGTTTGTTGGATTTAGCAGTAAATTACGTAGGAGTCTAGCACCAGAACTGGTTTTTGTATTATCCAAAACTCAAACTAAACTATATTTTTCAAGATTTTCGTAATTATTGTAAAATATCTCTAAATTTTTGATAGTAATATCATCTATTAAAACACGATTTTGAGGACTATGAAAGGAAATACGAACAATATTATTTAAGTTATTTTTTTGTGTATATTTCAAATAATTTAACAACAATCAAAAAGCATCAATTCTCCCTAATTGTAAGGCTTGTCCATAACTACTTAAACTTTGGAGTTTACATTGCTCCAAAACATAATTTTCCAAATCAAAAGGTACTTCATAAACAGAAATTAGAGATTTTGTTTCTTTTTTGAGATAATCCCATAAAGCGGATTTTTCTGGTAAATCAACATCCAATATAACTTCTACAGGATTTATCGAAACAATAAAATTTTTTGCATCATCTATTTTTTTGAAACTTTTGGTATGATATTCTCATAAACTAAAATCTCACCGAGCAATATGATAGTTTTCTCAAGTTTTGAAAGTTTTATGAGTAATGGCTAGAATATAGGAAAAGGTTTTTGATCCAGAATCTTGAATATAAGTGGCAGGAGTAATAATCTCCACTACTTCTCTTTCCACAATTTGTCACGGTTTTGGTTCAGTAATTTGTTCTGCAACAGCAACCTTGTATCATAAGGAAACTAGCTTTTGAATATATTTATCAGCACTATGATGAGGAATACCAGCCATAGGAACAGGATTTTTACTGTTTTTATTTTTGGAAGTTAAAATTAAATCCAATGTTTTACTAACTAACTTAGCATCATCAAAAAAAAGTTCATAAAAATCTCATAAACGAAAAAATAATAAACAATCAGGGTTTTGTTTTTTAATATCTATATATTGTTGTATAGCAGGAGTATATTTCATCATAATTAATCTTATATGTTTTGAGTTTATAATATCAAGAAAATTTGTAAATAATCAATAAGGATTGATTTTTGAAAAGATATAGTTACAAATACACACAACGTGTTTTTCGGCACATATCTGAATAACTCAATATTCCTCTGTTTGAAGGGGAAATCTATAAAATGAGAAGCTTCACTCATCCCATAAAAAAGGCAATGGAAAAAAGATAGACTCCATTTTGTACAAGTTCTGTCAAAAGTAATTAATCAAAGATATGTATGGAAGCGATGCATATCCTGTGTATTTCACAGTCTCTAGTCTCTAATGGAGAGGCAAGCGATAAATGTTTATGAAAATATTAAAAAATTTTATTGGTGCAATTATGGTTGTACTTATTGCTATGAGCTTTTTGATGGTATCTTGTCAAAAAGAAGACCAGATAGTAGAGAGTTCTAATTCTAAGCAAGATTGTGTAGAGAGTTCTCGAACAATTATTTCAAACAATTTTTTTGTTGATTCATGTTTTCAAAGTTTGATCTATTCTGATCCATGCTCTGGTGCTGGTGGCAACTCTATTCCTATGAGAGGGAATAGAGTATTGTCTGCAGGTAAACATATTATATCTCTAACAATGAGCCAAAATTCTTATTGGACATACGGTTTTAGTAGTTTACTTCATCAATATTCAGCATCTTCTAATCATACTGGGGATGTTTATTGGCGAGTGGTAAAAAGAAGACAAAATTTTGGGTGGGGAAATGATGACTATGAGGTATATAAAGGTTGTTCCTTGTTAACGCAAGGAGAATCAGAAAGTTTTCATTGCACTACTGCGGATATCAATACGGGAGGTCAAACCTGGACACATATTCAGTTGGAAATTGTTGTTGTGGGGGGATCGGCTTCTGTGGCTTGGACTAGTTATAATAAATCGCCATGGTCATAGTATTATTATTTGTGCAAAACAAGGGGATTATTTTCCCTTGTTTTTTTTATGTAATTTGTATATTCTTTATAAGAGTTATTTAATTTCTATTATTAGTTAGTTATGAAAAAAATTATTTGGATCTCATCTATAATGGTGACTTTATTGACAGTCATATGATGTTTTATTCGGCAAAAAAACCAAGAATATTTTTTAGATGGAGGGGTACATTCTCAATATACTTTCATGAATGTTTTTTATCAAACATGAAATTACACAAAATTTTTTGATGAAAAATCTTTATATTTTGATTTTGGAGACATGTCGTCTGAAAAATTAAAAGCTCCTATAGTCTGCTCTCAGACATGATGTGTTAGTCCTTATACACTGCAATTTACATCGTTGGAAGGAGAGTTTGTGATTAGCATAAATTTGGTATACAAGACTTTAATCGCAGGGTCTGATAGATTTGGTCCTTATTATTTTTGTCAAATCGATCCTATACACATAAAAAAGGGCGAAGAAATAAAATTAGATCATTCTTTTGTTTATACAAATCTTTCATGAACAGATGTCCCTATTTTTCTGCCAAAAAAATATTGATCTTTTGTGTTTCAAAATCCAGTAGAAATATATTATAATATTTGTCCGACATACCAGATTGAAACCTGATCTTATGCCAAATTTTCTTTAAAAGAGAAATAATATGTTTCAAAAAAAATTTCTTTTCTAAAAATATTTTTCGATACTTATATTTATTAATTGAAAATATATAATTTTTTTAGCTCTTTTTGTATATTTTTATTCCAAAAATTCTTTTTCCTATAAAGTCAAGTGATTGTTTTTGTTATTTACACATCTTCTGCTCCCTTTTTTGCATTTTTTATTTTTTTGAATATCATTATTAATGATTTATTATATTATTTT
>JGI24707J26582_10002950_pt1 | contig 12537 bp, 8 predicted proteins | sample BioPla1DNA1_FD_26582 | JGI IMG/M metagenome (IMG submission 26582) | reverse complement strand
GTAAGATTACTGAATGTTACTTAGAAGAAGAAGTAGCTTTATTAGCTGCCATATTTACTCAGTTAGGAGATACCTTGGGGACTATTCTAGCCCATAGTGATTTAAGTGATACAAATAATAAAAATGACACCGATACCAAATGCTGAATACAAAATAGTATGATTTATAACAACACTAAAATATTCAAACTCTGTACTTAATTTTACTTGGTAAAATTAGAAACTAAAAGCATTATAAATAACAAAAGAGCAAGCAAATTATAGCCTAGAAAGGATTTAACTTCTCGGCTACAAATTTGCTTGCTCTTTTGTGACTTGACTTGTTATATAATGTTCTAGTCACTCATCTATTGTTTGTTTAATGCAATTATAATTTTTAATATTAAATTAATATTTCTTAAGATTAATATAATGGATATTTCTCAGTTAAGGATTTCACCATTTCCATGGCTTTACTCTTATTCTTATCCACATCCTTGATTAATAAATAGATAGCCTCTGCTATGATATCCATATCTTCTGCATTCATTCCCCTTGTTGTTACTGCTGCGGTACCTAAACGTATTCCGCTGGTAACATTAGGAGATGTAGGATCATCAGGTACGGTATTTTTATTACAAGTAATATTAGCGGTCTCTAGTAGTTTTTCTGCATCTTTACCGGTAACTCCCATATTCTGAAGATCTACCAACATTAAATGGTTGTCCGTTCCTCCAGATACTAAATGAAAACCACGCTTTATTAAGCCCTCTGCCAAAGCTTGCGCATTTTCTACTATTCTTCTTGCATAATCTTTAAAACTAGGATCTAGGGCTTCTTTAAAGCAAACTGCTTTCGCTGCAATAACATGCATTAAAGGACCACCTTGGATACCTGGGAATATGGATTTGTTAAGCTTGTGCTCCTTAGCAAACTCCTCACTGGAAAGGATCATTCCTCCTCTAGGACCTCTTAAAGTCTTATGTGTGGTCGTCGTTGTTACATGAGCATATGGAATTGGGCTCTCATGATATCCTGCAGCCACTAAGCCTGCGATATGTGCCATATCCACCATAAGATAAGCACCTACTTCATCTGCAATCTCTCTAAACAACTTAAAATCAATCTTTCTAGCATAAGCACTTGCACCAGCAACGATTAATTTAGGTTTACATTCCTTGGCAATTCTTCGTACTTCATCGTAATCAATGTAACCCTTCTCATCCACACCGTAAGGAACAACATGAAAATAAGTACCACTCATATTTACTTTACTTCCATGAGTTAGATGGCCACCATGATCAAGATTCATTCCCATAAAAGTATCCCCTGGCTTAAGTAAAGCAAAGAACACTGCCATGTTTGCCTGAGCTCCAGAATGCGGTTGAACATTGGCATAAGTGCATCCGAATAACTTCATAGCTCTTTCAATTGCCAATTTTTCAACAATATCTACATACTCACAACCGCCATAATATCTCTTACCAGGATATCCTTCGGCGTATTTATTGGTTAGATGGCTTCCCATCGCAGCCATAATTGCTGGACTAACAAAATTTTCTGAAGCAATTAGTTCAATATGATCTTTCTGTCTTCTAACTTCCTTGGAAATTGCCTCTGCAATTTCAGGATCAAATGTGTTCAATACATCAAATGAGTACATACTTTCATATCCTTTCTGACTTTTTTTATCCTTAAGCATCAATGATTAACAGATTAGAATGCACGTTGCACTTATCAATACTCGCATGAGGATTTACCCAAGCGAGCTTGGTAAANNNTCCTACTCNNATNGACTAATCTGCTTATCGTGGATTATATCACATGTTGTGAATTTATGGAATGATAGATGTTGTTGTAATGAATATATTATTTATGATAAATTCTAATAAATATCCTTTGATTTTATTATAAATGGTTCAAGAATCGGATTCGTTATTTAACGATTCTTGAACCATTTTAAAACATGATATCTTGATATATTAATATTTTTATCTAGATTAAGAAAATGATGTATTACATACAGACATGTATGTATATTCATAAGTATAATCCAGATGAATGTTATGAACTAAATTAAAATTACTAATTTATAAATGTTCAGGCCCAAAACCTAATGGTAGCAATTCCTCTAGAAAATATAGCAGATAATCTTCTTCGGATTTTGCCACTATTACTAAGAAACGTCTTGGATCTACGAATTCTCGCATGACTTGTCTGCACACGCCACAAGGAGGTGTATAATCAGTAAGAACTCCATTCTTTCCTCCGACAACAGCAATTGCTGCAAAGTTACGCTCTCCTTCACTAATAGCCTTGAAAAAGGCGGTACGCTCCGCGCAGTTTGTCGGCGTATAAGCTGCATTTTCAATATTGCAGCCAGTATAAATTTTCTGTTCCTTTGTTAATAATGCTGCTCCAACTTGAAATTGGGAATATGGTGTATAAGCTTTCTCCATTCCTTCTATTGCAGCACGAATCAAATTTTTAACCACAGAACGGCTAACAATACTTTGTTTACTTAATAGTTCCCCCTTTTGTTGGGTGATAAGGCTCGTATTTTGCTTATTGCTATCCTCCATAGGAAAACCTCCTTAGAAACATCATAAAAGTAACCAATCTAATATACCTACCCTTATGACATACCAAATGTATTAATAACCGGATCCCTGTTCGTTTTTCGCTAACTTAACGATTCGACTAGTTCCAAGTCTGCTAGCTCCCAAATCAATAAACTTTTGCGCATCATCAAATGAAGATATACCACCGGCAGCTTTTATGCTTACATCCTTACCCACATGTTTTGCAAATAAGGTAACATCTTCAAAGGTTGCACCACCCTTAGAAAAGCCAGTAGAAGTCTTGATAAAATCAGCTCCTGCTTTTGTTACAATTTCACACATTTTTATTTTTTCTTCATCAGTAAGGAGGCAAGTCTCAATGATAACTTTAAGAATCTTATCGCCACATGCTTCTTTCAGTTGTTTGATTTCTTCCTCTATTAAATCATATTTCTGATCTTTTAAATCACCGATATTGATCACCATATCGATTTCATCCGCACCGTTTTGAATTGCATCCTTCGTCTCATATATTTTCACTGCTGTCGTATTATATCCATTAGGAAATCCGATAACCGTACAAATNGCTACTTTATCGCCTACATATTCTTTCGCTCTTTTAACATAGGATGGAGGGATGCAAACAGAAGCAGTCTGATAAGTAATTGCATCATCGCAAATTTGTTTTATTTCTTCCCATGTTGCTGATTGTGTAAGCAATGTATGGTCTACCTTTTCGAATATTAGTTTTCTATCCAAATAATCCATCACCTTTCTATTCGTCTTGACTTTTATATTTAAGCAGATATGGATGCATCTGCTTATTATGGAGTTACGCGATTTCTAGGGCAATCTCCATCATTTCACGGAAAGTTTTCTGCCTATCTTCCGCTGATAAGGCCTCGCCGGTATAGATATGGTCAGAAATCGTTAAAATACAAAGTGCTTTCTTACCTGCTCTTGCAGCATTCATATAAAGAGCCGCAGCTTCCATTTCAACAGCTAATACATTCATTCTGCGCCATAGATCGTTGGCATCTTTATCATCATTATAGAAGGTATCAGACGAAAGAACATTTCCAACTACCGTCTTGATATTTAATTTATCAGCTGCAAGAACTGCTTTACGCAGAAGATCAAAATCTGCAATTGGAGCATATGTTCCCGGCATCTTATATTGGTCTGCATAGTTTGAATTCGTGGAAGCCCCCATGCCAATTACAACATCCCTAAGTTTAACATTATCAGAAAGTCCACCAGCAGAACCAATACGGATAATATTTTCCACATTATGAAAATTAAAAAGTTCATAGGAGTAGATACCGATGGATGGCATACCCATACCACTTCCCATTACTGAAACTTTTTTACCCTTATAGGTACCGGTAAATCCTAACATATTTCTAACTTGGTTAAAACATACTACATCCTCAAGATACGTATCTGCAATAAACTTCGCTCTAAGCGGATCACCCGGCATTAGGACAGTTTTTGCTATTTCACCTTGTTTTGCTTCATTATGTGGTGTTGGTATACTCATGAAGATATTCCTCCTTGAAATAATTATAGTTTTTTGCGTTTTATTCAGCTTGATAGACTCGTTTCCCTATCGTTTCATGTATCCTTCTTATTTTAAAACAATTGCTAGCAATATATACAATTCATAGAATTTAATATATCTATTCGAAATGTATTATTGTTAGATAATATTAACATATTCTGTAGCAAAAGGCAATTCACCCAATAGGTAAAAGGATTGTACTATCATTTATATAAAACGATAATACAATCCTTTCTTTTCCTATTTTATCTACTTTTAATGTATTTTAATACTGCATCTGCTCAATAATCTCACCCGTTGTTTTATCTACCGTATACCAACCATAGGTGACGGTATGTCCTATGCCGGTATCCGGATCATCTAATACAAATTCATATAGATGAATAAGATAATCCTTCTCTTCCTGAACGCCTTCATAGACTAAGTAATAATCTGCGATAGGGAGTTTATAATAATATTCTTCCATGGTATCATCCTCAGAATACGACTCCCCGCTTACCTTTTCAAAATTTGCAGCATATATTTCCTTAACCATATCTAAAGCGTCCATCGGTGTTAATGTTTCTTCCTTAGAGACTAGATTAGGAAGTATAACATTAGCAGATGCTCCACCGAAGTTGTTGAGATCGGATAAATTCCATATTTGTTTTTTATCTAGGCTTATCCTGTGTACACTTAATATATCTCCTTCATTGGAAGTAATCTTTGGTGAGGTAATTGCCCCTGCTGCGATATTAGATCCAAAAAATACAGACATTCCTATGGCAGCAAGCAGGCACAACATTGGCTGCCTCACATTAGTCACCATGCCTTTCTTCGCAAGCTGCAATTTCATGCATAAATACAAACATTTTTATGCTTTGTATTACGCAATATTAGTTAATTAAATTGTAATACAATTCAATTTACTTCCTTTTATAACAAAACATATTGAGTAGAACATCTACTGCCTTAGATAAAATTATTATATCAGTTTATTACAGAATTTGCCATCATAGTTGATATCGATAATTCGACAGATGAATTGAGCTATTCCTCACTATCCTCATTAACTCCAATTTTGCTTTCTTCTTTGATAAGATGTGATATTACTTTTTATAGGCAAAGGTAAGTTAAGAATTTGTCTCTTTCTCTTCGGGTGTATCCTTAGGAATAATATTAGCTTTCTTCTTCCGATAGGTTCTTCGCACGATTAAAAGGACTACGGTAATGATACCACCCCAGATGATTAGGTATGGAAGATTGACAACAAACCATACAATGAAATCCTTAGCACCTTCACTAATATGATAGATAGTATCGCTAAATCCATTCTGTATTCGCTTCCATACTGTCTTCTTTTCTTCCACTCTTGGTGTAATACGTTCTACCTCGTGTATTGTCATAGTTACCGTACTATATTCCACCTTGTTATCCAAGGTTCGTAACTGGGATTCATAGTTCTGAAGCTCATAGCGGATATCACTTAGCCGTCTTTCTAGAGTAATTATATCTTCTAAAGTATCTTCCTTCTCTAGTAAGGCGAATAATCGATCTTGTTCAATCTGCAAGGCCTTTTTACGGCTTTCCATATCAACATACTGAAGCGTTACATTCTCAGTATTTAATTCTGAATTAACAACATTGGCAGCCTCTTCTACCGTACCAGTAAATTCATCCAAACGATCCTTTGGTATTCTTGCAACAATTCTCGCTTGACGAGATTCCTCTAGGTAATAGTACCTCCGCCCATTGATACTGGAGCTTTCCACATAACCTCCTAGGACTTCAATCTTATCATTAATCGTAATAAGCAAGTCATCAAAATTCTGTGTTTCAACTACCATACTAACTCTTTTAATTATTTTATCCTGAGTTTGCACTTCGGGTATGTTGGATGAAATCGATGATGTATTTGGCATCGCTGCTTCCTTTGGCGCTTCTGCTTTTTCTTCTACTACAGCAGCTCCCCCACTTTCTCCATTATAATTACCAGGTGCAGCATCTGTATCATAACTAGTTTGTGGCTCTGTCGCCCCGGAAAAATCTTTTTTCGATGCTGCACAGGCATTTAAAGCAAGTACTGATAGCATAGCGATTGCAATAATTTTCATGAACTTTTTCTTGATCATTAAACCCTCCCTCTCTCTACTATATATCGCATTTAAAAGTTAAAACTTTAATTAATTTATGTCTTATCAAAGTTAGTTTTACATAATCATTCCTTTATTTTCCACAATTATATATAAAAGAATCGATCTGGTCAATGAATTGTTAAATATTAGACGTTAATCTCCGACGTTAAGTTCCATAATTATTATATTCTAATATTTCTATTCTTTATCCATATTCTATATATCCATCTCATGGAATTCATACTACCACAACAAACTGTAGGTGCTTACTATACCTATACATCATTTATATGAAAAGCTGTACTAGCTAACCCATTACAATATCATATGATACCTTGTAATAAGTAAAACTAGTACAGCCTATTAATTAACCTATTGTATTAAATTGGCACTCGAAAATTACATCTTTGATTTAGGTCTATTTCTCAACAATCACTGAGATCAAAGGACCTCTTCCTGCCTTATTCGTTCCCCAAACCTTTATCTTATCGAGCGCTTTTGCTTTAGGAATTTCAATCTCAAAATTCCCTTTTTTATCAACGGATCCTTTATACTTCTTCTTACCAATCTGTGCATATACTTCGGTTTCTTCGTCCAGCACTTCCACTTTACCTGTAATTTTTTTCTTTCCGGCTTTAATCGTATCAACCTTTGGTTGATCCGGTGCTACTTTAATTAGCTGTGAAGTAAATGGATCACTGGTTCCCATTGTATTAGATGCGGTAATTGTTACTTTCGTACCGGATACATCACGGTCAGTTTCAAAAGTATAGATATAAATATTATCCTCTTCATCATATACATATTCTGACGTCGTATAGTTTTTCTTACCTATGGTGAGTGAAACTTCGCAATCTTTATTGGCTACAACCTGCACCTTCTTATCGGTATTGGTTATTTCCTTTAGTAGATCCGGCATATTTGGTCTTCCAGCTAAAACTTCAAAGGTATTCGCAGTTAATATTCTACCATCGGTAAAACGAGCCATAACATAGACCTTGGTGCCTAATTCCAATTTATCTTCCAAACGATATCTATATCGGTTAAAATCATTGGTCTCAAGCACATGCAATTCATTGGTAAATGTATCCTTGTTCGGATCAACAATAGCTAGATAAACAGTTTTGCTATCTTCAGAATTTCCAGTAATTAAATTGGATTTCGTAGTTACATTATCAATTGTCAAAGTTGTGGAGTTTGTTCTAACATAATCTTTAATGTCATTAACAATAATCTCTCTCGGATAACTTGTTCTTGTAGAACCATTCTTACTGTCGGAAGCTGTTATTGTTAGAACTTGACCCGCTTGCAGCTGATCATTGAATTGGAAGGTAAATCTGCCACTCTTATCTGAATTTGTAGTATAGGTTTTATCACCGATTTTCAATGTAATCCTATAGCTCTTATTTCCTTCTGGAACATATCCTGTTAAACTTCTTTCAATGTTACTAATCTCATATGCCTGAGGTGTATTAGGCGTTATTTCAGACACTTTAGCCGTAAGCACCCTGCTGTTTCTTGATACATGATCCAAATTGTAAATGGTAACTGTCTTACCAGCATATAAGGAAGGTACATATAGTGCAAAGTGACCGGTAGAATCAACTTCAAAATGTGTTTCTACAATCTTATAGGACGGATCATAGATTTCCGTATTCGTTTCATAGAGTTCTTTGCCACCGTCGTCCGCTAGGTATACCGTACCATCAACAATTGCGATAACAGTCGCATCACTATCGTTGGTAGTACCTGTGATATAAGGTATATTATTGTATAAGGGGTTTACGGTAGGCTGATTCGGACCAGTACGATGTACCGGTACAGTTACTCTTTCACTTTCTACACCCTTATCATCAACAACATAATATGTTACCGTGGATCCGGAAGGCTGAGAAGGTAGTGGATATGCATACTTTCCATTGGTTCCTACTTTCCCCTTATATACACCAGTATAAGCTTCAAATACAATCGTTGCTCCTGGCTCCCCAGTTCCCTTAATATTAGACTTACGATTGGTATACTTCTCCGATGTAGGTCTTCCTAAAAGGTCATCACTAAAATTATTGACAACAATTTTCTTAATAGTTTTATTGCCATGGATATCTTCGGCATAAATGCTGTAGATACCATTTTCATGTACAGTAAAGGTACGATTCGTTACCCTTCTAGCTGCTACCCAGCCGTTATAATCCTCTTCATAATCCCCTTTCATATAGCGGACATGCTTGATTTCTGATGCATCGGTTACATATACTTCTACATCAAATGGACTACCGGTAGGACTTGTAATACTAGATATTGCAATAATACTTGGTCCGTCATTATCTTCGAAGCTTTTCGGGTAAGAGGCAACATAATATCTATATCCTTCCGCCTCTATCAAATCCTCCTCATACCATGGGGTTGCCTTAAACAAATTATCAGCATAATAAGGTGCTTTGATGATGAATTTATAATTGGATGGAAAATCAACCTTCCAGTTATAATCAACCTGAGGCAGAATACTTCCTGATTGTGATAACTGCTTCAAATAGGCTGCCAAGACTGCTTGACTACGATTAAAACTCTTATACACAACCTGATTCTCAACACCTCTGTTTGCGCCAACGGGCTTGGTAATCTTATTGGTTGCAATTAGAAGTTTCATATCATCTGTTACTTCTTTTCCATTATAGGTTACACTCTTAATTCGCTCATTAACGCTAATTTTATTACCTGAGAAATCATATCTTGGTTCAACCGTTGGATTAATCACATAATCAATACCATCAAAGATATAAAAGCTACTCCAATCGTCCAACCACTCTTCTCGTATTAAGGATTTCAGATTCGTTTCTTTCATAAGCTCAGCCATATGTTTATCCGACCATTCATTTGTAAATAGAATTGTCTCATAAGCGCTAGCTGACCATTCTAACCATTCTTTTAATTGCTTACCGGTAATCGAGTAGACATATAAATAGCTATTATAATTTTGAAGTTTTGCTAAATCGGATTCTGTTATTTCATCACGAATAGTTACAAAATCATCGATAGAGCCTACTCCATAACTATCATAGGTTGACGCTGCAACGATAGGATAATCGATATATTCCGGTGCATTATTCACGACATAATCTAAGGCATAACTAATCTTTGCATTGTTCAGTAATTGAATTGCTGTGTTATCGCCTAATAGTCCATAATAGTTCTGAATTACAGTTCCTTTCTCAAGTTCACCAATCACATCCGTACTATAAGCCATTAATTCCTTGTTCAAGTCACCAAATAAAGATGCGATTTCTTTATTTTCTTTCGTATTCTCACGAGTTATCATACGCAGTTCAGAGCTTCGATCAACAATCTTTACTCTACCATTTTTAATCTCCAGAGTTAAATCAACAACACCTATTGCTCTTCCGCGATCACCAGCCATGATAACGTTCTTACCATTAATAAGATAAGTCTTTTTATCTACATTCGGCAATTTATAATAAGCTGAAGTCATATCCGTTGTAGGGAATAGATTATGCTCATGCCCACATACAACGACATCAATATCATCAATTTTGGTTAATGCATAAGCTACATTTTTAAAGTTAGGTTCTGGATTCTCTGGTCCTATTCCCGTATGCGAAAGTGCTATAATAACGTCTGCACCCATTTCCTTTAACTTTGCTGCCTGTACCTTTGCATTGGCAACCATATCCTCTCCCTTTAAAATACCAGCGTAGCTATGGGTTTTACCGGTCAAAGTTGGGATTGTTTGACCAATGATACCAACCTTAACTTCTACAGTATCTCCGGATTTCGTTTTCATGTCACGAGTAATCAACATGTTTTCTAGGAAAGGATGTTCCCCTGTTTTTGAATCTGTAACGTTGGAAACTACAGTAATATCCCTAAGGCCAGAACCATTAAGCTGATTAAGAAGATACTCATAACCATAATCAAATTCATGATTACCAAGGGTTATAGCATCATATCCCACCATAGCCATAGCCTTATAAATCGGCTGTATTTCATTATAATACTTCGAAAAGATATACTCTGTTGTATAATCAAACAAAGTATCACCAGTATCCAATGTAACGGTATTCTCTTTGGGTAATTCCGCTTTCGTTTGCTGGATCATATCAAACACTCTAGCAATGCCACCATTACTATAGTCTACATTTAATTCATAGTCTGTGCTATTTAGCTGTCCATGAATATCCGTTGTACCTATAATACGCATTTCTACCGTTTGTACATCCGGTTCTGCAGCAATCGCTTTACCTAATCTTAAAGCACCAAATAAAGCCGCTGCAGCAGTGAAAGTGGTAATCAAGTATAATATTTTTTTACTTTTTCTCTTTTCCATTTTCTCTCCTTACTAGTAAAAAGCTGCTACATAATATACAGCATCGTTATCAAGTATTACGCACTATTTTTAATAATATATAAGATGCGCTATCACAAGTCACCTTCAGTGACTATCGTATGAGAACATAAGGCCACTGAGTGGCTAGCACGCGCCACATAAAAAGCGAGGATTGCAGTTGTGATAAATACTATTCAGATTCGAAGACAAATATTGTGCAACAGCTTTTATTGTAAATATAGTCTCCTTTGCCAGTTAATCACATCCTGGTGACTATATTAATTATCTAATAAGGCAAAATAATGGCAAAAGTGTTAAGAAATACTTACTATGTCATTAATCACCGGTCTCATCAGCTCCATCAAACGGTCAGTTTGGTCTGTTAAAAACAAGTATCCAATCAGCGCCTCTACTCCGGTAGCTGTCCTATATTCCACGATACCGGCATTTTTCGCCGAGGTATAGGATTTGGCATTCCTTCCACGCTTATAGATTGCCATTTCCTCATCTGTAAGCATCTCCTCAATCTTATGATAATGCTCTGCCTGAGCAGTTGCTTTCACATACTTTGTAACCTGTTTATGAAGCTTATTCACCGGTGCATTCCCCTGTTCAACCACCGATGTTTTAATAATCAGATCATATACGGTATCACCGATATATGCCAATGTAAGCGGAGAAAAGGACTTGATATCAGTATCAGGAAGTTGGAAGGTACCTTTCAAATAGCTTGCAAATGATGCCTCAATTTGATTATTGTTTATACCCTTTTCCATCTTACTCCCTCTCTTGTATCTTCTAGTACAATACCCCTATTTAGCAGTTGGTCACGAATTTCATCTGCTCTGGCAAAATCCCTATTCTTTCTAGCCATCTGACGCTCTTCGATTAGATTTTCAATATCCTCATCTAAGAGTTCCTCTTCCTGACGAACTATAAGACCGAGGATATCACATAACATTGTAATCTTATCCATCATGTACTGAACAAAAGCTTCACTTGAATCTCCATTACAATGGGTATTCGCCAGTTTTACAATCTCAAAAATAGCAGCAATAGCATCCGCTGTATTTAAATCATCATCCATTGAATTATTAAATTTCTTCTGAAGTTCTTCCACTTCTTTCGTAAGTTCAACTTCTTCTAAGCTCTGGCTACCTTCTTTTAAAGTGCCTGCTTTCAGCAAAAAGTCCAACTGCCCAACGCTGGTAATTATTCTTGTTAAGGAATTACTTGCTGCTTCCATCAGTTCCCTACTAAAATTTAATGGGCTACGATAATGTGCATTCAGCATAAAGAAACGAACTACCTGTGGTGGATATTGCTGACAGATATCTCTTACAGTAAAGAAATTGCCTGCTGATTTTGACATTTTCTTATTATCTATATTTAAAAATGCATTGTGCATCCAGTACCTTGCAAATGTTTTTCCGCTGGCAGCTTCACTTTGTGCAATTTCATTTTCATGATGTGGGAAAATCAGATCCTCTCCACCTGCATGGATATCGATTTCATCACCTAAATATTTGGCACTCATCACGGAGCATTCGATATGCCAGCCAGGACGACCATCCCCCCAAGGAGATTTCCAATAAGGTTCTCCGTCCTTCTTTGGTTTCCAAAGAACGAAATCCATAGGGTCTTCCTTCTCGTCGCTAACAGCTATACGACTTCCTGCTTCCAAATCATCGATGTTCTTCTTTGATAATTTACCATACTCTTTAAAACTTCTCGTTTTATAATATACGGTGCCATTCTTCTCGTAAGCATGCCCTTTCTTAATTAAGGTTTCAATCATTTGGATCATATCATCGATTTCTTCTGTAGCCTTTGGATGGCAGGATGCTTCCTTTACGTTAAGCGCTTCCATATCTATACGAAACTCTTTAATATATCGTTCTGATATTTCCGATGCATGAACCCCTTCTTCGTTTGCTTTATTAATTATTTTATCGTCAACATCCGTAAAATTTGAAACGTA
>JGI24707J26582_10002942_pt1 | contig 12551 bp, 10 predicted proteins | sample BioPla1DNA1_FD_26582 | JGI IMG/M metagenome (IMG submission 26582) | reverse complement strand
TAGATGCGGTGCCGGATGGCAGGAATACAATATTCAAACTGACGGAAAAATTTCACCGTGCCCCGTTATGGCGGGAATGTCCGATTTTTATGTAGGAGATATAGTTTCGGCCGATCCGAAAAAATTAAAAGAAATCCATACAACCGGACCCTGCTTAAAATGTAACATTTACGACATTTGCGGCGGCAGATGCCTTTATGCAAATGCAACAATGAAATGGGGAGAAAAAGGCTTTGAAGAAGTATGCAAAACTGTACGTTTTTTAATCGAATCTTTGCAAAATGTTTTGCCCGAAATCAAAACGATGATAAAATACGGAACAATAGATGAAAAAGATTTCTCGGATTATATAAAATACAACAGCTGTGAAATCATTCCGTGAAAAAAAATGAAAAAACGAAAAAATAAAAAAAAGAAAAAAAAAAGAAAAAATAAAAAAACGAAAAAATAAAAAAGCGAAAAAAATAAAAAAGCGAAAAAAGAAAGCGAAGTTATTCAATATCGTAAAAAGAGGCGTTTACACCTCTTTCTTCCAATATTAATTTGATTTGTTCAAAAAACACGCCGGTTCCCGAAACAATTTGGTTTTCAAAAATGACGCCTTTTCCGCCCAAACCTCCAACACTTGTTGTTTTTGCAGCACAGGACGGGCTTTTCGGGATTCCTAAAAAATATATTTTAAAACCTTTATTATAAAGCATTTCAATCATATCGGCATACGGTGTAAACAACTTTTTACAAAATCTCATAAATTCTGGAGTCTGAAGCTGTTCTTTTGTAATTTCTCTTCTATCCAAACCTAAATAAATCGCCTCGGGGCACGGAAGTTGAATCACACTTTTGTTTGAAACGTCAAACGAAGGAGGAGAAGAAAGACCGATTAAACGCACGTTTTTATTAAAGATACAATGAGGAACTACAAAGATTTCCGAAGATTCTATATCCGATTTATTCATATAATCACAACTGTCGGAAACAGGTTAGGTTAAAGGTCAGGCCAAATGAAAAAAAAACGATAAAAAAATAAAAATTAAAAAGCAAAAAACGATTAAATTAAATATAAAATGTATATAAGTATATCAAAATTAAAAGTTCTGCAATCAATACGATTAACAGTATTTTGTGTTTTTTTATAAAAGCTTTTGAAGTTTCCAATGAAGTTTCAGATTCCGAACGCATAATTTTATTTATGTAACTAAAATATTTAAATTATACTCATAAATTAAATTTACACTCATAAATTTATTAATACTTAAAGAACATATTGTTAGTTTTATATCATCTATATTAATTATTTTATTATATCATTTTATTATATCATTTTATTATATTTCATTTTTTATTTATATTTTATTTATAATTTATTTATATTGTATTTAATTTAAGGAGAATTTTTAATGTCTCTAAAATGTTTAAGAACGCATTACACTAATGAAATCAATACTGATGAGGATGACGGAAAAGAAATTACAATGGCAGGATGGGTTCACGAAGTTCGTGATCTTGGAGGAATCTGTTTTGTCGTTTTAAGAGATAGAGAAGGTCTTGCACAAATTACGCTTGTAAAGAAGAGAACGGAACCTGCAGTTTTGGATATTGCAAGACATTTGCCTCGTGAGTCTATTGTTTCAATTAAAGGAAATGTAAAAGTAGAACCGAAAGCACCTGGCGGATATGAAATAATTCCGGTTAAAATATGTGTTTTAAATGAAGCCGAAACGCCTCTTCCGATGGATACGACCGGAAAAGTCGATGCGGAACTTGATACAAGGCTTGATTCAAGGTATATCGATTTAAGACGTGAAGAGAATTTGGCGATATTTAAAATCAGAAGTGAAGTTGAAAAAGCGATTCGAATGTTTTTCTACGAAAACGGATTTATGGAGACAACAACGCCGAAAATTGTAGCCGCCGCAACAGAGGGAGGAACCGATCTGTTTCCAATTACATACTTTAATAGAGAAGCGTTCTTAAACCAAAGTCCTCAGCTTTTCAAACAAATTTTGATGAGTGCCGGACTTGACCGTATTTTTGAAATCGGACCAATTTTCAGAGCGGAAGAACACGACACGCGCAGACACTTAAACGAAGCAACGTCGGTAGATATAGAAATGAGTTTTGCAGACCATGAAGACGTAATGGAAGTTTTGGAAAACATGATTCATTATATATATTTGCACGTAGATGAAAATTGTAAAGATTCCTTAAAAGCGCTTGAAATCGAGCTTAAAATTCCGACACTTCCGTTTAAAAAATATACTTATGATGAAGTAATTGAAATTTTAAACAACACCGGAGAACTTGAAGAGCAATTGGTTTGGGGAGACGATTTGGATACTCATTCGGAACACGTACTCGGACAATATGTTTTGGAAACAACAGGTGAAGATCACTACTTTATTACAGACTGGCCAACTGAAACAAAACCGTTTTACGCAATGCCTTATAGAAACAAGCCCGAAATTTCAAAATCGTTTGACATGATGCACACGAAAATGGAACTTTCGTCAGGCGCTCAGAGATGTCATATATACGACGTTTTACTAAAACAATTGGACGCAAAAGGACTTGATGCCGAAAACTTCGAATTTTATTTAAAGCCGTTTAGATACGGAATCCCGCCGCACGGCGGATTTGGAGTCGGGCTTGAGCGATTGATTATGACTATGCTCAATTTGCAAAACATAAGAGAAGCCGTAATATTCCCAAGAGACAGAAAACGCTTGTCGCCTTAAGTTTAAACGATTTAAAACGAGTTGTAAAAATGTCTGAAAGAAATAAACAAACGGATTCACCCGAAAAGAACGCGGCCGGAATTTCAGCCGCAAAATTAGTAAAAGACGGAGATATCCTGGGACTTGGCACAGGCTCGACCGTTTTATATACGATAAAAGAACTCGGGCGAAGAATAAGAGAAGAAGGACTTAAAATTAAAGGAATTCCAACTTCTTTTAGTACGGAAGAAGCAGCAATTAATGAAAATATTCCGCTTACTTCTTTTTCTCATACACCGTATGTAGATATTGCAATTGACGGAGCCGACATGTTTGATGCCGATTTTTATGCAATTAAAGGCGGCGGAGCCGCCCACACAAGAGAAAAAGTGGTTGCATACTCTGCAAAAAGATTTGTATTGGTTGCCGATGAGAAAAAGAAAAGCGAAAAATTAAATATGCCCGTTCCCGTTGAAATTTTGCCCTTTTCAAAGCTTTTCGTTATGGAGAAAATAAAAGAAGCGGGAGGAATTCCGGTATTGAGATTGGGTGCAAAAAAAGACGGACCCGTCATCACCGATAACGGAAATTTCATTTTGGACTGCGACTTTAAAACAATAGAAAACCCGGAAAAAACAGCACAAATATTAAACGAAATTCCGGGAATCGTTGAACACGGAATATTTAAAAATGTAAGCGAAATCCATATCGGAAAAGCTGACGGAACGGTTGAAATCTTAAAAAAGAAATAAACAATTGGAATATTAAAAAAGAAATAAAACGGTTGAAATCTTAAAAAAGAAATAAAAACGATTGAAATATTAAAGAAATGATTAAAAAATGTAATTTTTTAATCATTTTTTTGTTCTAATGAATATTTAAGTCCGGTTATAAATGTAGGGATTGCACCGATTGCTGTACACGTTTCAAGTGAAATTCCTTTTGTTGTGATATCCAAGTGGTATTCCGCTCTTGAAAAAAAGTCTTTCGGTAATCCTTTTCTTCCAAGTCCCACTAAAAACATATACGATTTTTTTCTCATATTTCCGTAAACAACGTCTATCGGCGTTAATAATTTTTGTTTTTCAGGCTTTGAAGTAGTAACGACAATTGATCCGAAATGTGCAGGAAATCCTTTTTTTGGAACTTCGGATACATAAAAATGACTTTCTTCATTTAAAAGCCTTAAATATTTCCCGGACTCACCAATAGTAGTCTGCTCACAAACAAAGTCTACAAGTTCCTCTTTTTGCATATCGAACGGAAAATCAAAAAGAGCTAACGAAAAACCGTAGGCGTAACAAATCGGAGCGGCACGGGCTATTGCACGATAGTGGGCATCCAAAATTTTAATTTTATCATAAGTATTTACAATTCCAAGAGTCAACATAAAAATATAAATAGAAGATTTGATATATGTTTTTTTCTAAAAAATTATGGAAAAAACAAACTAAAAACAGATTAAAAACAAACTAAAAACAGAAGGACTATATTTTGGAAGATATAAAAACATTAAAAACAAAAGAATTTTGGCTGTCTTTTTTATTACTTTTGATCGTTTCACTTTTAGGAAAATACATTTCAATTTTTCCCGGTGCATCTTTAATCGGGCATTTGGTAATCGCACTTATTATAGGAATGTTGCTTCAATTTTCAAGCAACTTAAAAAAAGTTGCAACGGGCGGAAGCAGTTTTATTTCAAATAAGTTTTTAAGACTTGGAATTATTTTGCTCGGGTTTAGATTGAATTTGTACATTTTACAAACTCATGGAATAAAAACGCTATTGTTAGCCATAGTTGTAATTATTTTTGCAATTGCTGTTATATACTTTATTTCGAATTTGTTTAAAGTCGAAAAGAAATTGGCTTTACTTTCCGGTTGCGGTTGCGGAATTTGCGGCGCTGCTGCCGTTTTGGGGCTTGCACCTACGATAAAATGTTCAAAAGACGATGAAGTAATAGCAGTTGCCGTTGTTGCAATTCTAGGTACGCTTTTTACTTTGGTAATTGTCGGATTAAAACCTGTACTCGGTCTTACAGAAGTTCAATACGGAGTTTTGGCAGGCGGCTCACTTCACGAAATTGCACATGCGGTTGCCGCAGGAAATGCGGGCGGGGTAGTTTCAGAAGAAATTGCAACAATAGTAAAACTTTCAAGAGTTTTAATGCTTGCACCGCTTTCGATAATTCTTAGCATAATTCTTTCAAAAAACAAACCCGAGAATGAAAAAGCAAATATTGTAATTCCGTGGTTTATGGTCGGTTTTATAATCGCAAGCGCAATCGGCACATATGCAAATTTAGGAGAAGAAATTATAGAAATCCTTATAAGCCTTGCATATATATTTTTGGGAATGGCAATGGCAGCCCTCGGTGTAAATGTAAACTTCAAAGTAGTTTTGGAAAAAGGAAAAGAAGTATTTTTCTCAGCATTTATAGGATCGGTTTTGCTACTGATTTTAGTTTATTTTATAGCAAGAACGTTTTTTTAAGTTTCACCTTTAAGTTTCAATTTGAGTCTCAATTTGAATTTCAATTATGAGTTTCAATTTGAGTCTTAAATTGGGTTTATATAGTGTTATAGAGTTTTATCGAATAGTTTAAATATTAGAAAGCACTCTTATAGTGGTACTTCAGTATTTTAAAGCAAAATAAAATACAAAAATTAAAAACAAAAATTAAAAACAAAAATTAAAAATACTAGTGCTAACGTGGCAGAGTGGCTATGCGTTCGCCTGCAGAGCGAATATACTTCGGTTCAAATCCGGACGTTAGCTTTTACTTTTTTATTCATTGTTAATTTTACTTACACCTATTTTCATTTTTCGTTTTTTTTTATTTTTTATTTCTTCATTTTTATTTTTTTATTTTTTACGTTAGTTTTATAAATTATTAAATTAATTATTATGATTATTATATTTAATTATTATATTTAATTCATTAATTTATTAAATTATCGTGGTATTACATGAATAAGTCGTATGATATTGAAAAATTAAAAGAGCATGTAAAATCCAACCCTAAAAACAAAAATGCATGGAACAGTCTTGCTTTTGCATATTTGGAAGTCGGAAAAGTCAATGATGCTTTAAATTGTTATGAACAGATATTAAAAAGGTATCCGAGAGATGCAAAAACGTATCATAAAAAAGCCGTTATTGAAGAATGGCTTGATTTGTCGGAAAACGCTTTAAAAACAATCGACCTTGCATTGAAATACGATCCGGAAAATGCAGAAAACTACTATGCTAAAGGATGGCTTTTGCACAGAAAAGGAAAATACAATGAGTCAATAGATCTGTTTCAAAAAGTAATAGATAAAGAACCGACTCACTTCAATGCTCTTGATTATCTTTATAAATCTCTGTTTATGTTAAGCAGCTACCGTGAAATCATAAATCATTCCGAAACTGTTTTGCCAATGTATGAAAAAATGCTGGATGATTTAATCGAAAAAGAGAAAAAAGAAGAGGAAGAAGAAAGAAGAAGAGAAGATGAAAAAAGAATTGAAGATGATGAATTTTCATCATACAGATTTTATAAAAAGCTTGCAAATGATTCTTTTTTAACGAGTTTTGCCGAAAGCGAAAAAATTGCTGAGAAAAAACCGGAAAAAAGAGCGTCGGATATCGTTTCTGAAAAAATATTAAAAATTTATAAATATGTTTCGGTTTCCGCAATGAGAATTCAAGATTTTGAATATGCGAAAAAATCGTTGGAAAAAGAAATGAAATTGGATCCGAACGATTTGACCGCTCTTTATTATTCCGGATTGGTTGAAGAAGCTTTAGGAAATACGGAAAACGCAATTGGATATTTCAATTTGATTTTAGAAAAAGATCCGAAATTCCAAAACGCCAAAATGAAATTGGCAAACATTTATTCAATGTCGGAAAACCCGGAAGATTTGAAAAAAGCGTCAACACTTTTTGAACAAATTGTAAACGAGCAGCCTGAAAACACTCACGCGCGATACAGTTTGGCAAAACTTTATGAAAAAGAAGGAGATTTAAAGAAAGCGTCTGATTCGTTTAAAAAGATAATTGAAATGTCACCGAGGCATTTAAATTCTTACGAAGAATTGGCGAAAATATTGATTCGTCAAAATAAAATTACGGATGCGGAAAAGTATTTAATTGATGCTGAAAGCATAAATCCTTTCGATTACGAAATTTCAAACCTTTGCGGAATTGTATATACAAAACTTGAAAAAATTTCAGATGCAAAAAAAATGTTTGAAAAAGCGATTCAGTTGGACCCTTTTTCTCCGAAAGCATATTTTAATTACGGAATATTAAATTTGCAAACGGAACAATTTGAAGAGGCCGTATCAAACTTGGAAAAAGCAGCAAATGCCGACATTCAAAACGAAAATGCGTACTTTTATTTGGGAATTGCACAATCGAAATCCGAAAAATATAGTGATGCTCTAAAATCGTTTAAAACGGCAAAAGAATTAAACGAAAACTCAAATGATTTAAATAAAGATTTGAAAGAAGATATAGAAAAAGCAATCGATTTTGTTTCAAACCGTGTTTGAAACAAAATATATTTTCTTTTTATATTTTCTTTTTATATTTTCTTTTTATATTTTCTTTTTATATTTTCTTCTATTCTTTCTAAATTTTTATTTTTTTCCTTTTTTTTTCACAATAATACACCCGGCATCCGTTTTTTTTGTTTCGGCGGCCAATTCAAGAATTTTCCCGGGTTCGTTTTTTTTAATGTCAATGATTACGCCGTTGTTGCGGCGTATCAATGACTTCAAGATTAACGGTTGCTGCGATTTTTCAATTTCGATGATACAACCACGCGTCCTTTTTTTATTTCGGGCGGCCAATTCAAGAATTTCCCCGGGTTCGTTTTTTTTATGTCAATGATTACGCCGTGGCAGCGGCGTACCATTGACACTAAGAATTTAACCGGTTGCATCGTTTTTTCAATTTTCTATGATACGACCCGGCTCCCGTTTTTTCTTTCCTGTGCGGCGCAATTTAAGAATTTTCCAGGATTCGTTTTTTGTTTAAAACAATAAAAATCCGAGATTCGTTTTTTGTTTAAAACGATGAAAAACCCGGGATTCGTTTTTTGTTTAAAACGATGAAAACCAGGATTCGTTTTTTCATTAAAAAAAACGAAAAACATGATACATTATCCTTTAGTAATGATATCCGGTTTCATATTTACTGAAACGATTTCAGGAATTTGTCCGACTGTTCCGAATTCATTGTCTTTAATCAAAACGGCTCCTTTTACTCTATCGATTTTAATAATAGAATTTAAAGCCTGTTTTATATTTTCCGCTCCGGGTTCTCTAAGTAAATTTCCAAGTTCCGTTGCTGCCGCGTCCGAAATCGCGGCATCGCTTGAAAAAACGATTGCGGCATCGCTTATTCCGAAACTTATTGAGTGGCCTACAGTTCCGGACGAGGTACAAATGCTTAAATTGGATTCGCTTTGTTTTAACAAAAAGCCGTAATTTGAAAATAAGGATTCATTTGCATAAATTCCAACAACAAACGAATCTATTTCGCTTTTTGGGGAATTGTACAAAACGATATCGCCGCCGTTATCTACTACAGCAAATTTTGCACCCGCCTTTTTCATCGAATTTATCGCATATTCCGAAATTACACCGGCAACCGCACTCATCGGACCTGTTCCAACATCTATCCCGGCATTAATCATCGCTGATACCGCAGGAAATTCTTTTGAAAAATAATGTGAGCCGGATTTTATAAAAGATTTATGAACAGGAATATACGGCTCAAGGGTTACTTCAAATAACGGATCGATTGAAATAAAACGTTCAATTTCCGAACGCACATTTAAAATTGAACGCTCGCCTTCCAAAATATATTTTGAATCGCAAGCAAGAATCGTAACTATCGTTTCTTTGTGTTGAAAATGTTTACGAAGATAAGAAGAACTCATAATTTATAAAAGAAATAAAAATATAAAAAGTATGATGAAACGAAAAGTAATTTATAAAATAAAAATGTTATAAAATAAAAATATTATAAAATAAAAAAATCATGTAAAATAATTATTTTACAGTTCTCGTTATTTTTAATTAATTTTTTAATTAAAGGGGGAAAAACACTGAACGCATTTTCCGAAAAGTTGATTGAATCGGTTAAATCGATTTTGCCGATTACGGTTGTAATTTTAATTGCAATACTTTTTATTCCGGTTGAGCAAAAAGTATCTGTTATTTTCCATTTTTTAATTGGTGCCGTTTTTTTGGCTGTTGGTTTGGCTTTGTTTCAAATGGGTGCGTTTGAGTCGATGAGTGTAATTGCGGAAGACATTGGAAAATATATAGTGAAAAGAAGAAATGTTGCTATTTTTGTTTCTGTTTCTTTTATGCTCGGGTTTTTAATAATTATAGCAGAACCGTCCGTTCGGGTTTTAGCGGAACAGTTAAAAGGAACCGTAAATCCCTATTTTTTAATAATAATTGTTGTTGCTTTGGGAGTGGGTGTGTTTTTAACTGTCGGTCTTCTTAGAATTTTATTTGACATATCTTACATAAAACTTTTAACAGCACTCTATTTTGGTGCTTTTTTGCTTGCAATTTATGTAAACCGCATAAATCCGGCTTTTGTTCCGTTGGCGTTTGACAGCGGAGGTTTTGCAAGCGGACCTTTAAGTGTTCCTTTCATAATGAGTCTTGCATACGGAATGAGCAAAGGTGAGGGTTTCAAAGAAAGTGAGCAAGACTCTTTCGGACTTGTAGGAATTACGATTATCGGACCTATATTTGCTGTTTTGCTGTTAGGACTGTTTTTTAAAATCGACCCCAAAGCAGTAACTCTTACAACAGTTTATCCGGGTTTAATTGAGTCTCTTTTACAATATATATTCGATATGTTGATTGCTGTTTTGCCGTTTATCGGATTTTTTATATTTTTCCAAATTATCGATTTTAAATACAGCAGAAAAAAAGTGTTTAAAATACTGATTGCTTTTGCTTACACTTACGTCGGTTTGGTTTTGTTTTTGGCGGGCGCAAATTCCGCTTATTCTCAAATAGGAAGTTTAATTGGAGAATATTTGGGTGCAAACGGCTACAGTTTGATTTTAATTTTAGGAGGAGGCATTTTAGGTCTTTTGGTTGCAGCGCCCGAGCCTTCCGTAATTGCCGTAAACAATCAAGTTGAAGAAGTAACCGCAGGTTCGATTTCCAAAAAGCTGATGCTGATTGCAATATCGTTAGGCGTAATGATTGCAATGGTTATTTCAATGATTAGAGTTTTAACCGGGATTAATATTTTATGGGTCATAATTCCGGGCTATTTAATTTCATTGGTATTGGCATACTTTACCCCGAAAATTTTCTGCGGAATTGCGTTTGATGCGGGAAGTGCCGTAAGCGGAGCTATGACAACGGCATTTTTAATGCCGTTTGCAATAGGAGCTTCAATCGGTTTTGGCGGAACGCCCATGATGGACGCATACGGTTTGGTAGTTTGCGTTTCAATGGCGCCTGTTATTTGTATTCAAATTTTGGGATTAATCTATAAACAAAAGGAAAGAAAACTGACAGAATCTAAAGATAAAAAAGATATAATGGATAAAAAAGTAATGGATAAAAAGGATAAAAAAGATGAAGCGGAATACGAAAAAGGAAGTATTATAGAAATCGATGAAGAAATCAAGGAAGAAATTATAAAAGAAATCGACAAGAAAAATACAAAAGAAAACAAAAAAGAAATTATAAAAGAAATCGATAAGGAAAATACAAAAGAAAGCAAGAAAGAAATTGAAAAAGACGAAATCATAGATTTAAGCGAGGTTTCGAAATGAGATTGTTAATTGCAATTACGGAAAGAAACAAAGGAAACGCAGCCTCTGAAATTGTTGGAAGGTATAAAATCGATGAACAAATAATATTGCTCGGAGAAGGAACTGCCCCAAGTGAAATTTTAGAATATTTGTCGCTTCACGACAAGAAAAAAGACATAGTTTTATCTTTAATCGATAAAAGAGACGAACTTGAAATTTTAAATGAATTAAATGTAAAAAAGGGCTTGGAACGAGGAAAAACCGGAATGGCTCTTACAATAAAACTCTCGGCAATAAATAAAATGTCATATGAAAAAATTGTAAAAGATATCGAACAAATGCAAAAAGGAGAAATAAATATGGAAGAAACAAAAATCGAAACGAATGATAAAAAAGATGGGGAAAAGGAAAAAGAAGAGGAAGAAAAAGAGAAAAATGAAAAAGAAGAGGAAGAAAAAGAGAAAAATGAAAAAGAAGAGGGAGAAAAAGAAGAAAAGAAAGAAGGGAAAGAGGAAAAAGAAGTGGAAGTAGAAACGAACGAAGGAAAAATAAAAAAGGAATTAATTGTATACATTTGCAATGCGGGTTATGTCCAAGAAGCAATGGATGACGCGAGAAAAGCAGGTGCAACGGGCGGTACAATTCTTCACGGAAGAAGTTCCGCCTCGGGCAGTAAAGATTCGTTTTTCGGAATAAAGATTCATCCTGAAAAAGAAATACTGCTAATTGTTTGTACCAAAGAGCAAAGAAATACGCTTATGGAAGCAATAAATGAAAATCACGGGTGCAAATCCGATGCACAAGGAATTATGTTTTCACTTGAAGTTTCAGAAACGATCGGAGTAAAACTCGATAACAAAATAAATTTGAATTGAATTTTACGAAGTAAAATTCAATTCAAAATAATTCAAACCGGTAAAAACTAATTAAAACGGTTCGAATAAATTCAAACCTGTAAACAAATTAGAACCGGTTCAAACTGCATTTAAAACGATGTATACGTTTATTGCGATGAATGAAAAATATACAAGTATTGAGAGTATTCCTTGCCACTTTGCCGTTTTTTTATTAATTAACGACGGAACTAAAATTATAACGGTTACAAGCAGCATAGCCCATATAGTAAGTGATTTTGTAATCGGGTCTATCGGCATTCCGCTTCTTGTAATTAATGCGGCCGAACCGAGTAACAATGTAGCGTTAATTACGTTTGCACCAATCACATTTCCAACGCTTAAATGAGCGTTTCCTTTTTTAAGCGACGTAATTCCGGTTACCAATTCCGGAAGACTCGTTCCGACAGCAACAACGGTAACTCCGATTATTTGTGCGGGAATTCCAAGCAATCCGGCCAAATCAACGGCACTTTCTACTAAAAAGTTGGCGCCGAGTGCAATTGCTGCGGCTCCTATGAAAAACAATGCTATCATTTTTACGGAAGATTCATTCTCAGAATCTTGATTTCCATTGCCGTTTTCAGATTTCGTTTCTAATTTTGTGTCTTTTTTTGTGTCTACTTTTGTGTCTTTTTTCGTGTCTTCTTTTATTTGTTTTTTGGCATCAATTATGTTAAGTGCAATAAATACAATGAACAATAAAAATAAAATTGCACCTTCCAATAATGAAATTCCGTCACCGGTTAATGTAAATACAATTAAAATTGCACTTATTGCTAAAAGAAATACGGCTTTTTCCGTAAAAGATCTTCCTTTTGTTTCAATAGTTGCAAATGAATAAACAATTCCCAAAATAAGACCGATATTACAAATCATAGAACCGATTGCGTTATTTACGGCAATTTCATTGTATGACGTTACAAGTTCCGGATTTTGAACACCTGATATCGCTGCGGTAATTGTTACTAAAAATTCGGGAAGAGTTGTACCTATACTCACTATAGTTGCACCAATTATAATTTGAGGAATTCCGGTTTTAGCTGCAATCCAAACGGAACTGTCGACAAACCAATCGCCTCCCTTAATTATTAAAAGAAGTCCTATTAGTAAAAATATTATTATTATAATTAATTCCATATAAAACCCTACATT
>JGI24707J26582_10002940_pt1 | contig 12555 bp, 12 predicted proteins | sample BioPla1DNA1_FD_26582 | JGI IMG/M metagenome (IMG submission 26582) | reverse complement strand
CTTCACAAATTTCAAAGCCAATATATCCCATATAGTTGGCAGACCCTTGTTTACCGGATCCACTATGCCAGCCTACATGGTTCCAAGGGAGTGTTTGGTATATTCTTACTTTACCATTTTTATCTTTACCAATAAAGGCGTGGACACAAACAGATCTCCCACCTGGTTTAGGTTGGTTCCAATGATTTCCGTATGGATTTTTACCTAATATGCCGTCATCTGGGCCAACATATCTTGATAACTTAGGATTATTGGCTCCAGTTGAGTGGTACATGACTCCTTTTGGGGTCATTTTCTTACCTGTTTTGTAACAATTATTATTGGTTAAAAATAATTTATTTATTTCTACCATTGACAATTACCTCCTTTTATTATTAGTTTAATTAGTCAGTATCTTTGTTATCTTTGTTATCCTTTTCCAAAATATTTTTACTTCCACTGTACAACCCACTTGCTGAGAGACCCATGATGATACCCATTAGGATTCCCGCTTGAGGATCTTCAGGGAATAAGTAAATCATTCCACTTATAACTCCTAATATTAAAGAAGCAATTGGAAGTATCTTTTTAGGCACACCTAAAATCTTCAACAATTCTACAATTCCTATAATTACACCAATTAACAATGCATCTGTATAAGTCATATTTATCTCCTCCTACTATTTTATTATTAAATTTAATATAGCGCCTATAATTGCTATTGCTATAGCACTACTAATAGCAAATATCCACTTATCAATCTTATCAATTCTCTTGTTAGCATGGTCACCTTATTGTTCGCGCTGACTGCTAAATCTTTTATTGCTTCAACTCTTTTATTGTCTTCTACTAAAAAATCAACTGTTGTTCTTGTGCTTGCTGTATCTTCCTTGATGTCAGTAATAATTTTATACAACTCCCTTAGTTCCTTATTGTCCATTATTCTACCTCCTGAGATGTTATCGTCGTTCATTGCAATTATATCTACCCTCCTATAAATTTAATATTTATTTCATCACAGGGCTAACTTAGTCAACAAAGTTAGCCTTGTGTAGTTATATCAATTTATTTACTAATTTTGTCTAATTTACTTGAGCGTGCTAAAGATATTTTCTCATTGTTATTCCTGTAGAAATTCATTAAGCTGTCTACATGGTTAGAAACTATCGTGTCAAACTCTTGTAAATCAACATCAAGTGGTAGTCTTTGCTGTTTTTGATGGTTGTATCTATTGTGCGCGTCTGTAACTTCTTCTGTTTCATTGAAGATGAAATAAACTCTGTGGTCCAAGTCGTCTAAGTTCACTTCACAATCTTGATTAGTTTTATAATGAATATAACTTGCTTCAATTGGGTTTTTAACTTTCAACATATAAATTACCTCCTTATACTAAGTCTGGATGGACTACGAAATTAAGTGAACTTGGCTTACCTGAGCTAGCATTAAAGCGGTCTGCGTCTGCTTGTGTTCTGGCGTAACCTGTGGTTGCTTTGCAATTCTGGAACATACCACGCATATCCGTCACGTTAGACGTATCAAACGAGCTCAAGTCTAATGTAGTTGCTTGGGAGTTGTAGAACATTTCAAACATATCCGTCACGTTAGACGTATCAAATGAGCTAAGGTCTAGCGTAGTTGCTTGAGAGTCTTTAAACATCCAACCCATATCTGTCACGTTAGATGTATCAAATGAACTCAGGTCTAATGTAGTTGCTTGAGAACCCAAAAACATCGAACCCATATCTGTCACGTTAGAAGTATCAAATGAGCTTAAGTCTAATGTGGTTGCTTGGGAATTCACGAACATCCAACCCATATTTGTCACGTTAGATGTATCAAATGAGCTTAAGTCTAATGTGGTTGCCTGAGACCCATGGAACATCGCATACATACTTGTCACGTTGGAAGTATCAAATGAACTCAGGTCTAATGTAGTTGCTTGAGAACCCAAAAACATCGAACCCATATCTGTCACGTTAGAAGTATCAAATGAGCTCAGGTCTAATGTAGTTGCTTGGCAGTTGTAGAACATACCCCTCATACTAGTAATTGATGACGTATCAAATGAACTTAGGTCTAATGTAGGTATCTTGGTACCTCTGAACATCCAATTCATATCAGTGACGTTAGAAGTATCAAATGAGCTCAGGTCTAATGTGGTTGCTTGGGTCTCCATGAACATCTCACTCATATTTGTAACGTTAGATGTATCAAATGAACTCAGGTCTAATGTAGTGAATTTGGAGTTATAGAACATGTTATTCATATCTGTCACTTCTCCAGTTTCAAGCCTACTTAAGTCAACCTCAGTTGGCCCGCCATCAGGGTTACTTACCCACAAGAACATTCTAGACATATCATTTATTCTATAACCGAAACCCCATCCTAAGTCAATCTCATTTACTCTAGCTCCTGAGAACATCCCTCTTGCAGATATTGGATCCATAATCATAAGTTTCGGCAACATAATAACATCACCCGTAGCATTTGCGAACATATTTTCCAATGATGATGGCTCAATATCCATCCAGGTTTCAAAGTTCATAAACCACTTCCAGAAGTTAGAGTCAGGTATGTCTGGATCCCATTCCCAATCAAATGGATCTCCTGGTGGAGGGGTAGGGAACGTGGCACCCGAAAACATTCCATACATATCATAACTTACACCTGGTATCCAATTATCTCTGTAGAAATAGCCTGGTAGGTCAAAATTACTAAAGTTGATAGTTTCTAAATCTTGGTTAGTGAATAAGTAAGCCAAATCAGTATGCTTCCCCCATATAAAATTGACACGAAACTTATTATTCTCAACAGTATCTATGAAGTCTTGGTCTACTCCACCCAATTCAATGTTATCAATGTTTGTCTGTAATGTGGAAACTGCTAGGTCAAAATCGTCTTGGTTAACTTTGCCATCTAGCAAGTTGTAAATCTCAGTGAAGTCTACTTCTCCCAATCCATCTATGATTGCATTTATTTCATTGATAGCTGCTACAAGGTTATTTTTTTGAGTGGTTGTCAGGTTGGCTAGGTTCCCTACAGAGGACTTATCAGCTTTACCTGATAAAAGGATGCTAAGTTGTTCAACGTCCGTTACGCTTTCTACAGTTTTAAGCGCTGCGTTGATTTCATTTATAGCGTTTACGAGATTTGTTTTATCGTCAGTTGTTAACTCTTCTTTGTCCCCTAGGTCCTCTGAGAGAGCAAAGCCTTCTAGATTTATCTCACCTAAGCCTTCTAGTGAGGCAACAAGTAGTTGGTAAGTGTAGTTGACAGCCTCGACTAAGTTGTTTATTTCAACTTCTTCATCTTCAAAGTCTACAAGGTTGGCAATGTCTCCCACAGTTGACTTATCAGCTTTAGAGTTTAATAATGGAAGCAATGTGCTAACGTCAGAGACTTCTTTAACTTCTTCTATGCTATTGAATAGTTCGTTAATAGCAAGAACTAGTATCTCCTTCTCTTCAGTTTCTAGCTGACTCATGTCGCCTAAAGTATCCTTGTCAACTTTAGCATTTAATAATGTCTCTAGCTCTTCAGAGTTTAGAACATTATCAATCTTGCCATTTAATTCGTTAATAGCTGCCACAACGTTCTCTTTGACGTCAGTGTCTAGGTCCTCTAGTTCGCCTAAGTTCGCCTTGATTGACTCAGCGAATAATTGAACGTCTTGTAATTCTCCAGCGAACCCAGCGATTTGTGCTAAGGCTGACTGAAGCGCACCAAATTCGTCTGTGCTTTCTACTGGGTCCATTGGGAATGACTCAATTACTGTTATTGTAAAGTCTTTAGTTGAAATTAGTTCCCCATTTGGCCCTCTTAGTGAGAACTCAGATCTCATATCTCCAGGAGCTGTGAAGGCTTGATTAGGAAGATCTATTCTAAATTCTTCACCATCTAAAACTCCATCCTGGAATATATCTGTTCCATCAGGTTTCCTTCCATAAAAGGTCAATTTCTCACTAGCAGATGGTTTAACTACTCTACCATCTTGAATTATTTTGACATAGAAACCTCTACTTTTCGTATCGTTTTGCTTAACGAAGAATCTCTCTTCTGCATAATAATCTATGTCGAAATTTACTCTTTTGTAAAAATTCTTAAAGTTTATCATTTATTTTCCTCCTTATATTTATCTCAGTATATTGTAGAATCCATATTTAGATTTTAAGTAGTTAGTTATTATTTCATGTTCTCTAGAGTCCAGCTCTCTATTGTAAACGATTATTTCTGTTATTTCTCCAGTGAAAAAAGCGTTCATTTCATAGACATAACTTATCCAAGAGTTACTATATGTTGAAACACTAACATCTCTGTCAGCTATCCATCCATCATAATCCTTCTTGTTCATACCTAGATTATTAAAGTTTGTGACACCAGAAGATAAAACATTCTTATATTTACTAGGTCTCCCAAGAACTACTTCATCTGTTATTCGTCTACTGTTATAAAAAGGTGTCAATCTTCCATCGGAAGCAGTTCCTATAGATGTGCTTCCTGCAGATGGTATCACTGTGTAGCTGTATGGATAACCCAGTGGTGAGCTATAACCTCTCGGGAATGAATTGCTTGCTCTTCTAATTTTTCTATTATTTTGACATATTTCTGCTGGCGGACTAGACGTAAAGTCTCTACTAACTACATCTGGAGTTCTATCATAATACACTATATATATTGTTCTAACTGTTTCATCTTTATTTAAGTGATTTAAAAATTGACCATGTTGTTGTATGGCGTCTTCTGGTCTATCCTCACCATAATTCCATCTAAGCATAGTTCTTGGGTCTGGATTGAAACTAACCCATCTTCTTCCATTCATATTCTTTATAGAAGGCCTATATCTCATATCCCTCTGTTCATATATAATATTATTGTTTATAGCATCTTTTAAGTTAATCACTCTTCCTGAGCCGTCAAAAGATACTGCATCCACTTCGTTCACATCTACCCATGATGACAACCCTATACTTAATCCTGGATTACTCTTTATTAAATCTTCAGCTCTTTCATATTCTGGAAGAACGCCTGGTGTCCAGTCATCATCATCCCAGTCGCCCCAGTCACCATCAGGGCTTATTCCTAAGATATCTTCTATTTTAGATAGCCTATCGTCATAGTTAGATAGGTCCTCTGAGTGTTCCTCTATTTTCTCATCTTGGGATCTTATCGTATCATTGACACTTCTTTGTTTATTCTCTATGACTACAAGGCTATCTTCAATACTTTTAGGGAATAGTCTAATGGAACCTATTTTATACTTTTCTTTTATATTTAAATCTCTATCTATTAAGAAGATATAATCACCTACATCATAACTNAAGAANTCATAGTCACTATGTGAACTCAAGTCAGCAACAGAGCACTCAAGATAGCTCGTTGGCTTAGCTATCTCAGCAAGCCTAGCTTCAGCAGCTGCTTTAAGATTTTCTGCTATTGTGTAGCGTTCATCTCTCCAGACTTTTGTTATTATCTTATTGCTAAATGTATAGTTTTCTACATATGGAACCCCATCATTTACTGACTCGATACCTAAGCCTTCTTTTCCCTTTGGTATCAATCTTGTGGCATAATCATATGTGTCACTGCTCATATTTAGAGATCTTAGGTTTAAATCACTGTGAAAATATACACCTTTATCTTCTCCAATTGTCTCACCAATAGTTATCTCTTTCTTGATGTTATTAAATCTTATTTCGTATGAGAATAGATTAACACACCTAAAGATAGCATCTATTATTGAAAGACCATCAATAGTTATTGTCTTTCTTTCATCGCTATCTCCAACTATTGTCCACCCAGTTCCCTCAGCCAACTCAGCAATCATTTCATTTAATGTCATTCGCTCTAATTTGAGCTCAAGAATAATTTCATCAAACTCTTCGAGGTCCATGTGAGCCAGTATGCTATAGTTGACTGAGAGAGCGTTCTCCTTTACTACAAAAACTCCCTCATTTATCTCAATGTAGCCTTCAAGTTTAATTTTTCCACCTGTTTCTTTGTCAGTGTAGAATCTCAATTTGTCAATTTGATTTATTTCTCTTTGTATCTCCATGTTGTTATATTTGTTTGTGGTTGATATTAGTTCTCTCTCAACGTTATATATTTTAATCATCACAACCACCTCGGACTATAAATTATTCTGTTTGATGTGTTACCTGATACTCGTATATTATTTATGCCAATCTTCAAAGAAGGGAATATCCATGAGTCATAATCCTTAAATTTATTTACTCCATCTTCAGTAACTAGCAACCTCTTACCATCTATGATAACAGGGATATCTTTTTTAAGATTCCTGATGGTTATATCCTCATCAAATCCGTCTACTTTAACACTACTAATGTCAGCTAGCGGAGTTATCTCAATGATTGCTGGAGTTTCCATAGTGCTTGATAAATGTATATCTATTTCACTGTCAAATCTATTTTCTATCTCATGGCTCTCTTCGTGAACCTGCATTGAGAACTCCAACACTTCAAACATGTAATGTTGGTCTTGAATCATAACAGTATCAACGTAGCCTATATATTTCTTGTTCTGAATGTTGTTAAATTGAATTACTGGTTCGTTCAATATCTCTTGCATGAACATACTTTTATTAAGCTCTATTTGAGCTCTACTTCCGTAGAACTCAATAGATANTTGTAATTGTTTTTGCCCATATCTTCTTTTGCCAACCACGTTAACTAAGCTGTCATCAGGAGTCAATAGATTATATGAGATTTTAGTTGGATGTATAAATCTTGATAACAAATTGGCACCAAACTCTTTTATGCTTTTGTTGTTGATTATCATTCTATCTCCTCCTCTTGTTTATAAGTTCTATCTCTTCACTTACATATGGTGTAACAGTTCTACCAATTTCTCGCCCATCAATATTGATTACTGTGTTGACATTGCCAGCTAAGGCAAACTCTTCAGATGTGCCCATTACAAAGTTTTTAGTTGAGCTTGGATTTGAACTATATCCACCAACCTTGCTTTGATTGATTCCTACAGCAGTCTTCATAGTCTCTGTTATTTTGGGCATTTTATTTTTTATACCTTTTAAGACTTCTGGTACATTATCTTCTATACCAACACCTATACCCAACGTCAAGTTCTTACCTATTTGGTCCTCCATTAGTTGAGATGGTGATTTTATCTTGAAGAATTTCTTTATACCATTGAATATTATTTTTCCAATATTTCCAACAGCATCTCTTAATGCACCTAGATTATTCTTAAATCCATTTATTATACCTTTAATTATGTCTTTCCCTATGCCCTTAGCGGCATTAACCCAATTATAAAGCGTAAGAACATTTAATATAGCCTTGATTATTTGTGGCAAATTCTTAATTATTTCAGGAATAGCCTTTATTAATCCTTCTATCAATGCAAGAATTATGTCAAATCCCGCCTTTATTATCTTGTCAAAATTTCCAAGCAAGGTATCAACAAAAGTGTTTATTATTCTAGGGACTTCTTTAATTAGGGTAGGTAGTTGATCTATTATCCCTTCAATTAGTGCCATTAGTAATGATATCCCAGCATCTACAATTAAATCCAAGTTATCTATGATGACATCAGCTAGCTGGATAACAGTGTCCACTATAGTATCTATCAATTCTGGTAGGATTTCAACTATTCCATCAATCAATGCTAGAATTATTTGTATACCCATCTCTAATAACATAGGTAGGTTTTCAAGTATAATATTTACTATTTCCATCATTGTGTCAACTATTACTGCAGTTATCTGGTCAACATTTTCTACTATGCCTGATATTAAACTCATTATAATATTCATCCCTGCTAAGACTAATTCAGGTAGGAACTCTCCAATAGCTTCTATTAGCAACATTAGTACATCAATAATAACATTACTTATCTCAGGAGCCCTTTCTGCTATTGCCCCTACTATTGACGTGATTATTGAAACGACTGCCTCTAGTATAGCAGGTAGATATTCATAAATAGTACTGACCATTATCATCATCATATCTAATATAGCACCAATTATTCTGGGTGCTTCTTTTGCTAGTGTCTGAATAACCATTGTTATTACTTCCATAATTGCTGATATTATTGCTGGCATTAGCTTTATCATTGTGTCCAATAACTGCATTCCTATATTAAAGACTGCACTTATAATAGCAGGTGCCATACTCACTATAGTTTGAATAATCATAGGCACTAGAGTAGCTATTGCATTAATCAATGTTGGCATTAATCTAGTAATTCCATCTATTAAACTCATTATTATAGATTGTCCAGCTGCCAATATTTGTGGTGCCAGTTGCACAATAGTGTTTACAATTGTTACAATTATCTGAACACCTATATCTACTAATTGTGGTAACATTGAAACTATTGCGCTTAGTAATTGTGGTATAATTATTAAGGCAGCGTTAGCTAATAATGGCAACGCCTTGCTAATTCCTGACAGTATCTCTCTTATAATTATTGTTCCTAATGTTATTAGTTGTGGTGTCAATTTAATCAATGCTGATAAAAGTGCACTCAGCACACTTGAGATTGCTGAAGCTATCATTGGTATAGCACTTACTAATCCCTTTATTATATTTTGTATAATTGTTACTCCAGCAGAAATCAATATAGGTAAGTTTTTCATTATACTATTTATAATGGTTTTCATGGCATCTGAAGCTAACTGAGTTAACTTTCCAGATTCTCTTGATATCCCATCTATTATAGCAGTCATTATATCTACACCTATCGACACTACATTTGGAATAATTTTCAATATTGCTCCAATAAATGTTGTTACTAATAGAGACATTGATTTAGATATTTTGGCCTTATTGCTCTTTATTCCATTAATTAGTGAATTAATCATACCGACTACAATATTCAACATTTTTGGAGCTTCATTAGCAAGCCTAGTGAACGCGTCAGCAAATATTCCACCTAAAACTCTAATAGCCTCTGCGATACCACCTTTTGATAAAGCATTTGATATCTGCTCAGTATATCCTACTACAATATCCATACTGCCTAATAGGGCACCCTTCAACTCATCACCAATTGATATAGTTAAATCTTTGAATCTATTTTTCAACATTGCTATCTTTGATTCGGTTGTTTCATATCTTTGATTTGCCTCATCTACTAATGCAGTGTTGTCTTTCCACGCTTGATTTGACATTCTTAATGAATCCACAAGAACATCACTTGCTCCAGATAACCTCAATAGTGTGTCAATCTCTTGTGTAGAACTTATGCCTAATGATTTAAGAGTTGAAGCAACGTCTCCTCCACCTTTATTTATCCTATCTAAGCCTTTAACAAAACTACTAATAGCTTTTGCAGGATCTTTAGACCATTGTTTTACAAAGTCGTCTGAAGTCATCCCAGATATCTTAGCAAACTCATCTAAGTTGTCGCCAAGAGATAACACTTCTGTGTTAATTTTCTGCATTACTCGAGACATGGAGCCTCCACCAGCTTGCGCTTGTATACCTACAGAACTCATCGCTCCTGCTAATGCTAATATTTGGGCTTCAGTCATTCCAACTTGAGAAGCTGTACCAGCTAACCTTAAGGACATATCAACTATTTCTTTCTCAGTAGTTGCTAAGTTGTTACCAAGATGAACTATTGATGAACCAAGTCTATCAAAATCCATTTGACTCATGCCTGTTATATTGGCAAGCCTAGCTAATGCAGTTGCAGCCTCATCAGATGTCATATTTGTAGCGTCACCTAACATAACCATGCTCTTAGTAAATCCCAGAATGTTAGCAGTTTCAATTCCTAGCTGTCCAGCTGCCTCAGCAACCCCAGCTATCTCACTAGCACTCTGTGGCATAACCTTAGACATTTCTCTTATGCCTTTTTCTAACTGCTTGAACTCTTCTTCAGTTGCTTCTACTGTTTTTCTAACCCCAGCAAAAGCACTCTCAAACTCTATGCTTGCTTTGGTTGCATATGCCCCCATAGCTCCAATAGCCGCACCTGTTGCTGCAGTAGCAGTTGTTACAGCTTTAAGAGCTTTTGTTCCTGTAGTTCTCATCAAAGATACACCTTTCTTAAATCCTGATGTATCAATAGCCGTTGAAAATATTAGTTTTCCATCCATATTTTGTTCTCACCTCCCATTAAAACAGATTACTTATAGCATCCCCAAATTGTTCACCATTGTCAACATTGAGTGATTTGCTAACTGGCAATCTGTACATTCTTTTAAGTTTTCTCCAATTAGCTTTCTCTTCTTTAGACATACTTGATGTAATTTTAGTACTTCTTATTTCTATTATCTTTTTCATTATTGTATCCTCTGGGAGAGTGTTAAACAGCTTCATAAAAGTCCACCAATGTAAATCTTCATTAGCTAAGTCAATCTTGTAAGCGTGTAAAAAAGAGGAGAAGATATAATCACCGTCATGTTCGAATGAATATACCTCCTCCTTTAGTTTTGGCGGATTATTGTTAATATTTGAGCCACCCTCGCCCTTGTCAACTTTGCCATCTAATTCTCCAAGAGTATAAAACCATAAAATAGCGTTCCACGCTTCCTCAATATTGTCTGGTATGTCATCATAGTAAAGATTGAGTGCAATAAACAATTTATCAATTTCACTTAACTCTGGATCTTTAACAGCCATTTCAAACAATATTGATGTTTTATGGTCACAATTGATAGTATGTTCAACCCCACCTATAACGACACTGGTGGGGTTTTTATCAACTAGAATATTCATTTTATTATTTCCTTATTCTGCGAGGGCTATATTTTTCTAATAACTCCTTATGTCTATCAGCTATTTTCTTTTCTGAATAATCATTTATTTCTGAGATTATGAAGAATCCTAACTCAGCTATGTCTTCAAAGTTGACTTCGCGCTCACCAAAGATTTCTTTAGTTGCTCCGTCTCCCAATAAGTTATCTATACCTTCGACAAATAGCTCAATAGCTTCATTGTTGAATTTTGCCAACTTTTCTAAATCAATGTTCTCTAAGTTAACATCTTCGCCATAAACTTCATTAGAACTCATATTTTGTAGTTTAAGTCCGAATGCTTTAAGGTTTTCTATGAAAACCTGGTCAGCTGTGTCTACCTCGAACTTTACTCCATTCAATTCTAATGTCAGATAATCTTTCTCTTTAAAATTAAACACTCTTACGTTACTCATATTATATAGTCCTCCTATTTGTTATATTATAATGGTAAAAATGTACATTCTTCTAATTGGTCAGTTGGGGCATCCTCAGCAAACACAGCAATCCCCTGCTTAGTTGTCCCTTGTGCGCGAAGTGTGCCTGAGTATGTGTAAACTTCTGCTTCTCCACCTTCGGACTCAGGAATTAAACTAAACACTCTCTCTTTTGCTTCGTACGCTACACCTGAATCTCCTTCTTCAACAGGAACTTCTTTTGTGAAATTTACTGATAAAATAGTAACTGTAGCATCTGAACCTAATTTTTCATTTTCAAAGATATCTACAATTACATCATGAACAGGGTCATTAGTTCTTTCATCCATAGAGAATGAAACACCTGATGATATACCTGTAACATCAACTCTCTCGAATGATTCGTCAACATATTGTCTGCTGTACTCTAGAGGGTTTTTCTCCTCTTCCATAGCAGTGAAGAATTTCATTCTATTGTAAGTGTCATCACTCGTTTTCATGAAATTGACCTTTTCACTACGTCTTACAAATCTTTGTGTTTCCATATTTATCGTTCCTCCCTGGAAATTATTTTTTTAATTTTGATAATATACTAATCTTATTTGCATTTGATACCTTGCTCTATTCTCATCAGCATGAAATAGGTAACCACTATCTAGAACTTCCATAAACATTGATTCCTTATCTTCACTTAGATTTGGTAGCTCATACCTGTTAGACTTATCTTCTATCCAATCTGCCACTTTTTGATAAAATCCATTGTTTTCAATATTCACTAAAACTTCAGGTCCATAATGTTCTTTAGACGCAAAGACAAAAGTAAATTGCTTAACCTTGCCTCCATCAGCATATGTTTTAACAGTTGTGTTTGTTGGTACAGCGTCAATGGTATATTCAAAAACTTTATCAGGCAGGAAATCAACATTTACTCTTCTATCTCCATTTAGATAGGGACATTGTCTCATAAAATCTCTAACCTTGTCAATAATCATTTTTCACTTCTACCTCCTGCCACCTTAGCTGCCTCATCTCTTATCTTATCAACATTATCTGCCTTCATTCTATCGAACCAGTAAGCACCTCTCATTGGTGAACCTTTATAGTTCTTTTTTGTGTGGTATACTGAATGAGCGTATGGTGTGTCGTAAACTATGCTACCTTCGCCAACCTTAGTTGACCTTCTAGCTGAGTTGATTAACTCACCAGTATCTCTAGGTGTATACTTCTCACTTAACTCAAGAACCTTTCGGTCAATATACTTCTGAGTTCTTCCACCTTTTTCAAGTCCTCTAGATTTAGACATCATATCAACATTACCAATTNTAAATTTCTTTAATCTTATCATTTAGCATGCACCACCCAATGCCTCATTCGAGGGCTTCCGAAGCCTTTAAAGTCAACGGTAGTCATTGTGAAATAATGCTTTAAATCTTTTGC
>JGI24707J26582_10002936_pt1 | contig 12562 bp, 13 predicted proteins | sample BioPla1DNA1_FD_26582 | JGI IMG/M metagenome (IMG submission 26582) | reverse complement strand
TTTTCATCAGTTTCTCATATTTGTATTTTACCCTTTGGAGCAACTCGTTCTATTTTTCCTGAAAGAGCATGCCTTTTGATAAGCAAAAATCTTATATCATTATTTTTGTCATAATAATATATAATTCACCCAGCACTTTTCACTAATTTGTTCATAACTAAAATGAATACTAACTAAAATTATTATTTTTCTGTCTTCATAATCCAATTTACTATTTTAAGTAGAGATCTAGCAACTGGATTTTTTTCTTCTTCCCAATTATATATCTCATCCAAAATCTTATCTACAGATTCCCCAATAGCTTCTTGAACTCACCCTGGACGATTAGAAAGACTCTTTACCTTATTTTTATGTTTTTTTACTACTCTCTTTTCTGTTTTAGTGTCTACCTTTTCAAATTCCTTTTGCCCAGCATCAAAAAACTCAGATACTTTATCCTTTCTTTCATTGACTTTGCCTCATTCAATTCCAGACAAAATAATTTCAGCACTTAGAGAATCTAATTCGTCTGATACATTTTCATCTGAAACATTTCACACTACCTCTTGTTCTTTTTCTTTTAATTTGTCTCCAGTAGCATTTCTTATTTCTTTTTCGAGGTTTGAAAGCTCACTAGAAAAACCTAAATCTTCCCTAAGATTGTCTTTATTATCTAAATCTTTATCTTTATTTTTATTTTCTATATCTTTGTTATCTACCATCTACTGCTTGTTAAGTTCTTAAAGTTTATAAAGTTTGTAAAGCCTGCCTGCCGGTAGGCGGGTTCATCAAGTTTGTAAAGTTTATAAAGTATTAATTAATTTGCAACTTTATAAACTTGTAACTTACAACTTTATAAACTTGCAACTTTATAAACTTATAACTTTCAGCTCGTAACTTTGCGATGTGTATTTTAGCTCCCTATCATGCTAACAACTTTGTCCAATATTGCTACATTTTTTTTGTAATCTACTCTAATTGGTCAAACTATACAAATCATTCACTCATAATCTTCTACAACAATTTTGGCATAAATACAAGAAACAACGGTATTTTTGTCTTGTATAAATGTATAATAAACCTTATTTTTCTTTAAAATTTTGGAGTCTAATTGTTTTACAAGTCATCTAGTTTCAATAAGTTTGACAATGTATCTAGTAGTATCATATTCTTCTTTTAGATCATCTCTCAAAATATTGTTCATTCATAAATAATAATATTCGTCATTTTTTAGGAATCCAACAACAACTCAATCTGCTACAGCTCATAGATTTTCTACCAAATATTTTAGTCCTGTCCTAGCATTGTCTAGGTCTAAATCTTGTTGTTCCAACTCTCAACTCATATAATTTTCTATATAAACTGATAATCAGTCCAAAGTAGGCACTCTACCAGAGCTATTATAAGGTTGATATACAAATCAAGCTTTTTCTAATAAATTTAAATATTTTCTTAGGGTAGAAGGTGCATATTCAGTAGAACCCAAAGAATTGAGAGACTTTGAACCAACAGGATCTCAACTAGAAATATATTGGTCTATCACCAAGTCCAATAGTGCCAAAAGTTTATCATCTTTTTTCATGATAGAAAATTTTCAAAATAAACTAATTTTCAATAATAATTATTGTAATTATATAGATTCAAAACTAAAAAACAACTTAAATAAACAAAAAAAATGATTTTTCCAAATCATTTTATTGTTATGATTAATTTTATACTAAGCTTTATTTGTTGCCATTTCTTTGTCCCATAATACCTTGCTAATAGACAATCTTACAGGACTAGCATTACAAAACTCATCCATAGTTAAAAGTAAAAATCCTTTAATCCCCAACATTATGGAATTTAAACTAAAATCATTTTGCCATATTTTTTGTTTAATCTTTTTTTCTCAGACAAAATCTAGTCATTTTTGAGATATATAATAATACAAATCATGCCCAGCGACCTCTATTTCCATATCACAATCACATTGTAACAAATCCATTTGTTTATAGTTTTTTTGATCCAAAAAAGATAAATAATCTTTTAGAAAATCTATATTTTTATGAATATTTTTTAATTTGTAATAGTGAAAATATCATAAAATTTTTTCAATTTCTTCTTTTAGATATCCAGCAATATCCATATTTGATATTTCATCAATTATTTGTTCTTTTAATAGATCTTTTTTATTCATGTATATATTTTTGATTAAAGTTTAAATAAATTAACATCAATCGAACTTTTAATGTAATTTAACAAATGAATATCATGTGTAAACAAAAGTATTGTTTTTCACTCCTTGTGAAACTTGATCAAAATGTCTGCCATTTTTTGAGTATTTTCCCAATCCAAATTCCCTGTTGGCTCATCTGCTATAATAAATTCTGGATCATGAATAATTGCTCTTGCCATATTTACCAACTGTCTTTCTCATCAACTAAGCCTAGCAATCTCTCTATCTTCTATATTTACTAAATCTAATTCTCTTCTAACTCTAGCATATTTCGCCTCTATTGTTGCCTCACCCATTCAATATATTTTCAGAGGATAGATAATATTATCTCTTACGCTTAAAGATTTTAGTAGCTTGGAGTCTTGAAAAACCAATCAAAGCTCTCTTCTATAAGCCTGAATTTCTTTATCAGAGAAAGATGCAAGATCTGACATTTTGTAATAGATTGATTTTCTTGGAGCTTTTAATTTTCATGTCAAAAATTTAGAAAAGGTTGTTTTCCCTCTTCCAGATTTTCACATTAATACTGTAAAATCTCATTTGTATAGAGCAAAATTGAATCTATCAAACAAGAGTTCTGGAGTATCTCCAAATCCTCGAGTTAGATTATCAACATTTATCAATAAATTATGAGTTTGTTTGTCCATAATGAATATATTATGAATAAATATAATTATACTCAATTATAGTAGCAAATTAAAAATATTGCAAAGAAAAAACGTTTTGTACTTTAGTTTGATTTGACAAAATCTAAAAATAACCAATAAGTTATATTGAATAAATGGGAAAAAATCAAAAATATAAATTCACTATTGCAAAATGGAAGGAAAAGATTATGTTTTTTTACTGTATGAACATGTTTTATGTACATATAATAATATTTATTTTTGTTTAACAACAGATCATGGATTTACAGCAAGCATTATCAGAATTAAGTTTAGCGAATAACAAGCTTAGTTTAGAATCATTTTTTCAAAAATATTTAGGTAAAAAATGATTGTTAAACGAAGAGTTTTCTAAAATGAAAGATGCTAGTATTGAAGAAAAAAAAGTACTATGAGCTAAGTTATCTGAAATAAAAAACAAACTAAGTGAAGAATATTCCCAAAAAGAAGCAGAAATAAGCATTATGGAGATAAATGAACAACTAAAAAAAGATATAGTTGATATTTCTGTAAACCTAAAAAAATATGAATGATGACATTTCAACTTACTAGCAAAAACTAGGAGAGACTTAGAAAAAATAGCGAGCAACATGTGATTTATAATAGATTACGGTCATGAAGTAGTCACAAAATATGAAAACTTTGCATCTGTAAATATTCCATTATCTCATCCTGCTACAGAAATGCACGATACTATTTATTTGCAAGAACAAAGTCCAGATTGAGAAAATTTTGTATTTAGAACTCACAATTCTGCACATCAGGTACAAGACATTCAAAAATATTGAGTACCATTAAAACTAGTTTCTCCTGGTAGATGTTATAGATTTGATGATATGGATGCTACTCATGATGTTATGTTCCAATATATTGAATGAGTATATATAGACAAAAATGTAAGCATTGCTCATTTCAAAAGTTATATCAGTACTCTACTTTCTGCAATAATTTGAAGAACAGTGGAAACTAGAATAAGACCTTGCCACTTCCCTTTTGTAGAACCTGGTTTTGAAATAGATGCAAGATATGAAATTATAGATCCAAAAACTTGAGAAACTTCCAAGTCTAAACGAATAGAGCTTTTATGAGCAGGTATGATTCATCCAAATGTATTAAAAGAATGATGAGTAGATCCAGAACAACGATCAGGTTTTGCTTTTGGAATTGGGATAAGCAGATTAGCAGCAATTAGATATGGAATCAAAGATATTAGATATTTTACCAACGGGGATTTAAGATTTATTAAAAGTTTTTAACAAAAAACATATACTATAGTATTAATCCCAAAAAAAAATGGAAAATGAAAAAAAACAGCATTAATTCCAAGTTGGTGGAATATTGTTCAAAAAATGAAAAAGGAGGGAAAATTTGTCGAACTCTCATCGGAAGCATCTGAGAGAATTGATGACGCTATTGCTCAGGAGTTCATGAAAGTAAAAAAAATCAGACATAAAGCAGAGCAATAGTTAGGTATTATTATTTCTTCTTCGCTTTCTAGTCATCAATAACCATTATAACCACTTTACCTTTTTAGGACAAAGTGGTTTTTGTTTGCATTAATATTACAAATCTATATAGAATAAAAAGAATGTCTGTATTAGATTATATTAACTTTTAACTTGATAAATTTTCAACTTATGCTGGTAGCTATTTGATCTCTTAGAAAACCAAAATTAGAAGCAGTAGAATTGGCATTTCAAGACTGTCCATATTTTCAGTGAAAACATATAAAATATGAAGCTAGAAAAACAGCATCAAATGTTTCAGATACGCCACTGAGTTTGGAAGAAATAATGTTATGAGCAAAAAACAGAGTAAAGAGTTTGAGAAATGAAGTAGAAAATGCTGATTTCTATATATGATTGGAATGAGGAGTTAGTAAAATTTGAGAAAAATATTTTTTACTTTGAGTGACATATATAGAAAACACAGATTGAACTTGACATTATGGCTTCTCTCAAATGATAGAAATCCCTAGCAAAATACAGTATGAATTATATGAGAATAAAAGAGATTTAAGTGAGTTAATTAATGAATTAGCGGATAAAAATGAAGTTAGAAGTAATAATGGGACTTTTGGAGAGCTATCAGATGATATGATTGCTAGAGCAGATTCGTTCAAAAATAGTACACAAACTGCTATAGCACCATTCTTTAATAAGTTTTTTAAATAAAAAAAATATATATAAACCTAGTATTAACCAAAAAAAATAAACAAAATTATGGAAGGAATATTAATTTTTACCTATGATCCTATATTAGGATTAAGGTATCTTGGGACAAAGGAAATGAGACCAATCGAAATTATCAAGACAAGGGAAGAATGTGGTAAACCTATTTGTGATAAGCCATCACAGCCCTTGTTAAAAAGAACTCAAAACAAGTAAAAAAAGGGAGGTATTTTGACCTCCCTTTTTACGTATAATAAATAACTTATAATTATCCTAACTTTCTTTTAACTTTTATCCTTCACATATTATCAATTTCTTTGATGACTACATTCATAGTTTGTCATATTTTGAAATGCTTTTCCAATCATCCTTCAAACCTTTGCCCTAAATCAGAAATATGACAAAGTCATTTTTTACCTTTTGGTAAATCAACAAACACTCCATAATCCTCTATTCTAGAAATGTTTGCTTCAAAAGATTGTCATACTTCTAAGTCTGTAGCTATCTCACGAATAATTTTTTCAGCCTTTTCGATCATAGCTTGATCTGGATGAGTCAAAAAGCAAGTTCCATCATCATCAAAATCAATTTTGATCCCATCACAGTCTTCAATAATTTGATTGATTACATCTCATCATTTTCCGATTACTTCTTTTACTTTATCTGGATTTATTTGGAATACTCTAATTTTTGGAGCTGATTCTTTTACTTGAGCTCTATGGGTCGGCATAGCTTCCAACATAACATCCATAATTTCATTGTATCACTGTATAGCTCTAGAAATTGTTTCATGAACAATCTCCATAGTAAGTCATTTAAGTTTTGTATCTAATTGAATTGCTGTAACTCAATCTCTAGTACCAGCTACTTTGAAATCCATGTCTCCAGTAAAATCTTCGGTTCATTGTAAATCATTCAAAATAATATATTTTGTAATATTGTCTCCATCAGTATTTTTTGTCATCAATCACATAGCAATTCCTGCAACAGGTTTTTTCAAAGGAACTCCTGCATCCATCAAAGATAAAGTTGATCCACAAACAGAACCCATAGATGTTGATCATCCAGATGACATACATTCTGAAACAGTCCTAATACTATAAGGAAATTCTTCTTTGGAAGGGATCATAGGCATCAAAGCTTTTTCTGCTAATTTACCATGTCAAATTTCTCTTCTTCATACAAATTTAACTGTATTGGCTTCTCACACAGAAAATGGTGGGAAATTGTAATGATGGAAATACCTTTGTTGAACATTATCATTTTCCATATCATCATAAACAAGATAATCTTTTGGTCATCATAAAGTAGTAGTAGTCAAAACCTGTGTGTCTCATCTCCAAAAAAGACCAACTCCATGAACTTTTGGTAAATTATCTACCTCACAAAACAAAGGCCTAATGGTGTACATATCTCTATCATCAAGTCTAACTCATGTATCTATAGTACGATTTCTAATAAAATGTTTTATCACTTCAAAAAATCACATTTTTACCTTACTTTCTGTAAACTCTTCATTTTCTGGATCTTCTATTTTTTCTTTAGCCAAGTCCAAAACTTCTTTTTCATACTGAGAGAATAATGTATTGAATGGAACCTTTGTATTTCACGTTAATGAATCTAATTTATCTTGAGTCATAAAATCTGAAATAAAAGATATTACTTCTTCTCATGGTTTATTGAATGTAACTTCTTGTTTTTGGATATTTAGTTTGTTTAAGAACTCTAATTGAATATCACAAGACCTATCTATCTCTTTTTGTCATAAAACAAATGCTTGTTTCAATATATCTTCTGGAACTTCATTGGCTCCACATTCTATCATATTGATTGATCATTTTTTACCAGCTAGTAATAGGTTTAATATCCCTGCATCAAGCTCCTCTCTAGTTGGATTTACTAAAAACTGTCCATCTTTGTATCAAATTTGTACTGCTCCTACAGGTCAATCAAATGGTATTCCTGCTGCCATAATAGATACTGAAGATCAAATGATGTTTGGAACATCCATATCCATCGTATGATCTAATGCCAAAGGAGTAACTGAAATAACGATACTGTTTATCATACCTTTAGGAAACATTGGTCTCAATGCCCTATCAGACATTCTAGCATAAAGTGTAGCTGCTTCTGATGCTTTTCACTCTCTTCTTCTATATAAAGCTCATGCTATTCTACCTGCTGCAGAATAACTTTCTCTGTAATCAATCATTAAAGGTAAAAAATCTNTACCTTCTCTTGGNTCTTTATCCATACAGGTGGTAAACAACAAAACATTGTCTCCATACTGAAGTCTTATTGAACTATCAGCCTGCATAGCTAGTTTTCAAGTTTCAAAAGAAATCTTTCTACCAGCAAGTTCAGTAGTAAGCTCTACTGTTTGAAATTGTTTTTTTGTAACTGTCATAATTTCTAGTATTAAGATAATAAATATGAAATTTGATTATAGAAACTAGAAACTTAGAAAAAAGATCAGACNTAATCTTGAATAAATGGATACAAANTTTCTAAACCTTTTTCTAAGTGACTAAATTTCTATATTTTCCAAACTTCATTGAATTTATAATGATTTCAAACTCAATTGCAAAAAGTAATTGAAAGTTCAGGAAATNACAACTTAAAAGCGAAATTCCTCCCCTTGGGGAGGGTATTCTCTCACACCGTAGTCTTACGGTGTGGGATAGGTGGGGGTTTCACCCCCAACCACAAACCCCCAACTACCCTGCCCCGTAGGACTACGGGGCAGGGGCTCAGCTTCCCCCAAGGGAAGAACATTTAAGCTTGAATTTTACGAACTTGATGAGCTATCCGAATCATTATTTCATTTATCTATATAATCCTTTACAACCTCTCATAAGGCTTCAACTAATATATCAAACNTTTTTTCATCTTCTGACNACGAATAATCATCCTCTTTTCTATNAGAACAACGAGCTTTTAATTGTAATATTTTATCTACTTGTTTTTTGGGATTTGGAATATTCTCAAAAGGAAAATCTATTCAATAATTTAATTTAATTGAAATATCTCCTCTAAAGAACAACTTATCTCGCAATCCTTTTTGAGCATGTGAAACTGTTTCTATTTTTTCTCGATCAAAAAGCTCAGTTTTATATTCCAAAAGTCATTCTCGTAAATATAAAACTATTCCTGAATCTGTCATAACCAAGGAATCCAAATATAAGTTCAAAAAATCTATACAAAATTTAATAAAAACAACAAATCCTAAGCCCGCAAAAATCCAAGATAAGTATGACCAAGTGATATATCTATCTAGTAGCAAAAAAACCAACATCAAAACGACAAGTATCAACAGGTACTTGAAAAATAGCTTCAAAAAAACACTTCCATGGTGACCAATGACATNATGGATTTCAGAGTTATTTATATTTCTTTGAATAACAGATTTTCTTATCATAAGCCAAATCAGTACCCATATAAAGTACTATATTTTATACGAAACAGTCGCCTAGTATTATTCTTAACATAATAAAAGTCTGACTATATTAATTGATGCAGAATTTGATAACAAAACTGGCCCAAACAACAAAACTATGATGATTTTCTCAAAGAATCGATTTTCTTTTGTTTTTCCATAAATTTTTCTAATCTACCTTTTACAACCTTTTCTACTACTCTATCTTTGTTGAATACTGGATGACATTTGTAGCAAGTTTCAACTTTTATAGGACCAGCAGTAGTCGCATTTACTGTAAATTCTGCTCAACATATACATTGAACAGCAACATCTTTGTGATATTGAGGATGTATTCCTTTTTTCATCTCTAAATGTCAAAAAACTAAAATAATGTGATGCAAATCAAACGGATTTTGAACCCTTGTTTTTCGCACAAAAAACATTGATACAAAATCGTATTTTTAATAACTAGGTGTAATTTGTGAAAAAAATACCAAAAACATTAGTCAAAAATTTTCACTTGTAGTACAATATATTTTTCGGATATTTTTTCAAGTAAAAATTGATAATTTTCTTGAAAATCGATTAATAACTTATGTTAATGATAAAACCATTACCCAAATACTTTATTGTTCTGAATAAAGATAATTTGTTTATATATTATTTCACCAAAAATAATTGTAGGAAGCAAAAACTGTAAAAACTTGAATATTATCTAGTAAAATCACTATGTAACGGCTTATATTGAAAAATCTCATCTTCATTAAACCGATGTTTAATTTCTAATTCAGCTTCATTTAAATCAGCTGAAGCATGTACAAGATTAAATATTGAAGTTCATGGATTATTATTGATATGTGCATACGACACATGTGCAAAATCTCATCTAATAGTACCAGGAGCCGCAGATTTTGGCTCTGTAGATCCAACGATTTTTCTAACATATTCTACTGCCTCTACTCACTCAATAACCATAGCAAATACAGGAGTTTTTCTCATGGCCTCTACAACCCTGTTTAAAACTTCTTCTCATTTTCTAGTAGCTAATTTTCAAATCCCCTCATAATGTCACTTTAAAAATTCTGTACTAGGGGCAAGCATTTTTGAGGCAACAATTTGCAGTCCAGCTCTCTCAAAACGACTAACAATTTGTCCAATAAGGGCACGACTGACAGAATCTGGTTTTAAAATCACTAATGTCCTTTGAATTGTTCACATAATATAAAAAATTATATCACTAAAATATAAGTAGTTTTAGACTAGTTTTTTACTAATTTTTTTCAAGAGAAAATAAAAAAAAGATTTTGACTTGCAATAAAGATATAAATTAGTATAAAGTTCTTGTCCATTTTGGTATGGCTCTTTTTGTTTTACAAAGAAACATTCTCTATATTGGGGAATCGTCTAATGGTAGGACAGCGGACTTTGACTCCGTCAGTCTAGGTTCGAATCCTAGTTCCCCAAGATAAATAAAAATTAAATAAAATCTTACTTAATTAAAATGCGGGGTAGAGAAACGGTATCTCGTCGGGCTCATAACCCGAAGATAGGTGGTTCAACTCCATCCCCCGCAACCAATTAAATTATCACGAGTAAATCCACATTATTGTTTCGACTTTCCGTTTTCACAAACTGGGATGTCGTCTAATGGTAGGACAACGGATTCTGACTCCGTTTATCTAGGTTCGAATCCTAGCGTCCCAAAATAAAAGTCGCCGAGGTGGTGGAATGGTAGACACGCCTGGCTTAGAACCAGGTTCCGAAAGGTGTGCAGGTTCAAGTCCTGTCCTCGGTAAATAAAAATTGAAAATCTATTGAAAATTGACAAAGAATCCTTATAGGTTCTTTCACTCAAACACATTCCGGGGTAGCTCAGTCGGTAGAGCAAGTGGCTGTTAACCACTGGGTCGTGGGTTCGAGCCCCTCCCCCGGAGAGTTTGAAAACTACACACTTTTAGATATTTGTTATAAATTTGAATGCCTATTACAAAATCAGCAAAAAAAGCAGCGAATAGATCTATAAAACTACGCCAAAGAAATAACGAGTTCAAACTTAGACTCAAAATGGCTATGAAAAAATTCAAAAAATCTCTAGAAAAAGGAGAGAAAGTTTCTCCTGAAGAATTAAACAAAATCTATAAGTATGTAGACAAGTGCGTAAAAGTTTGAATAATCAAAAAGAAAAATGGTTCAAGAAAAAAATCAAACATGGCTAAATTATTTAGTGCAGCACAAAACAAATAATCTTTCTAGATTATTTTGCCGGTGTGGCTCAACGGTAGAGCAACTGCCTTGTAAGCAGTGGGTTACCAGTTCAAATCTGGTCACCGGCTCCATTTAAAATGGGGTGGTAGTTCAGCTGGTTAGAACGCCTGCCTGTCACGCAGGAGGTCGAGGGTTCGAGTCCCTTCCATCCCGCCATTAAAATCCATTTATTTGGTCTCATCGTCTAACGGTTAGGACACGGGACTTTCAATCCTGCAATCGGGGTTCGATTCCCCGTGGGACCGCCATTTAATGGGTGATTAGCTCAGTTGGCTAGAGCATCTGCCTTACAAGCAGGGGGCCATAGGTTCAAGTCCTATATCACCCACCATTACAGCAACGCTAGATTTGATTACGGTTTTTAATGGCTTCTTAACTGAAGTACACGCGGTTTGTGTACTTTTTTTTAATCAAAAATTTTCAAAAAAATTAAATCTAAAGTTTTCAGCATAAATAAGCGGAATTTCTTTGGTTTGCGTACTATGTTCGCGGGAATAAGTCATTGTTCATCAGAATAACACATTGATCAATAACTTCTTCAATTCCATATCTCACATATTTCGAATAGTATAAGGAGACTTTATAATGTCTCTTAACTGCTCAAACTCAGCAAAAGAATCGTTCTCTCATGATTCTTTTTTTGCTATTTCTCACAATAATAGATCCTTTTCTGTCTCTAATTCCTCGATCCTCTCTTCTAGTTTTTTAGTAACAAGAGCAGAGCTAGACTCTGCTATCTTGTCAATTAAATCATCCATTTTTTTCTCAACACTAGACAATTGAATCTTTATGTCAGATAGTTGTCTATTTATGAGTTCGTCTCTTTGCGATATTAAGATGTTAAAGATTGCCTTTATTCAATTAAGATAAGCGTCATCTAGCGTCATGCTTTTTAGTAGTGTTTCTATATCATGATGAACTACATCGCATTTGAAGGATTTTCTATAATTTGGGCATTTCAAACTTCAGCAGTAGTAATAGAAATATCTTCATCCATTCCCTCTAGTAGAACTTCATGATAAACGTCTTCAACAACACTCACAACATAGAACACTTCTTAAAGGTAAGTTCTCAGTAATTTCGTCTTTCTCATACTCTTTATAGAATCATTTTGTTTGATGTGTATTAATGATTTGATAGTATTCAGATTCGCTTATAGCAGGCTCATGCTTTCATTTTATATCTTTGATTCATCGCTTAGGATAATCTATGAATCCTGCATAAAAGCGTAATACGTCAGGATGTAATAAGCGAGTTATAAGAGACTTCTGGATCCTTCATCATTTATTAGTTTTGATTCATCTATCATTTAGATAGTTGCATAATCACTGTTGATTCGCGATCACTCAGCTAGCCAGTAACTTGAGTCACTGGCTAACTGCTGTAAAAGCAGGATCATCACGAACTACTACTTTTCAATGTCCATTATCTGCCTTATCGTACTTATATCCCAAAGGAACAACGAAACATCGATATCAATCTTTGAGCCTTTGCTCTTGTCTAGATCTTACTCTTCTTGCATTGTTTTCTCTCTCATATTGCTTAGTAGCCATTGAGATTGTACTCATGAGATTTCCTTCAGGATTATCATTTAAGTCTTGTTTCAATGATATAATCTTTGCTCAAGTGTTCTGGATCTCTTCCCTTTTTTTAATCCAAACTCAGATATCTCTAGCGAGTCTATCAATGTCGTCTACAATAACATACTTGATCTCGGGAAGTAGTACAATCTTATTAGCTTGCTTTAGATCTTTTAGCATTTGATCTAAGGCTTTTCTAGATTCATACTTTCATGATATTCATCAATCTTCATAGAATCTAACAATATCCAGATTGTTACGCTTAG
>JGI24707J26582_10002933_pt1 | contig 12571 bp, 10 predicted proteins | sample BioPla1DNA1_FD_26582 | JGI IMG/M metagenome (IMG submission 26582) | reverse complement strand
AAACAGATATTTTCAGAACATTAGAAACAATTGCATTAAGATTAAATTCAATTGAATGGACAATCAAAATATAAATTCTATAATACTCATAAAACAAAAACCAATCTTGATAGTATCAAATGACACTATCATTTTTTTACACTCACTTACTAATCTCAATAATAACCCACAATAAGCTACTAATTCCCTAGAAATCTATTAAATTTGTAAAAAATTTAAGATGTCAACATTTCTATTCGATAAAATTATATTTGGACCTGTATCAAGTCGCCGTTTAGGTGTTTCATTGGGAGTAAATTTGCTCCCTACAAATCTAAAGGTGTGCTCTTTTGACTGTATTTATTGTGAATGTGGATTAAATCCAAAGGGTAAAACAGCAAAAGCTGAGTTACCAGAACGCAATACTGTGAAAGAAAAACTTGAAAAGGTTTTAAATAAAATGGTTAATGAGAACAGACTGCCAGATGTGATTACTTTTGCAGGAAATGGAGAACCAACTCTTCATCCAGAGTTTGATAATATTATTGATGACACAATTGAACTTAGAGATAAATTTGCCCCAAAAGCAAAAATTGCAGTTCTATCCAACTCTTCAAGAATATCAAATACTAGAGTTTTTAATGCCCTTTTAAAAGTTGATGACAATATTTTAAAACTCGACTCTGGAATTGAAGAGACAATCAAACTTCTTGACAGACCTGTGGGAAATTTTAGCCTTGAAAAACTTGTTGATGATTTAAAGAAATTTCAAGGCCAACTTAAAATACAAACTCTTTTTGTTAAAGGTCATCATAATGATAAAATCATTGATAACACAACAGAAAAAGAGGTTGCTGAGTGGTTGAAACTAATTGAAAAAATCAAACCCAAAGAGGTGATGATATATACTATTGCAAGAAATACTCCCATAAAAACATTAGAAAAAATTGAGATAGATAAGCTAAATGAGATAGCAAAACGTGTTGAAAAATTAGGAATAGCAACACAAGTTTCAGGATAAAATTTATTCATATTGAAAGCAAAAAGAAATATTCTGTTTTGTCCATTAAATTGGGGAATGGGGCACGCAACACGCTTAACACCCCTTATAGATTTATATATAAAAGAGGGATTTAATCCAATCATTGCAACATCAGAACCTCTTACAGATTATTTCAAAACAACTTTTCCAACAGCTGAAATTGTAAACTTTGGTGGACCTAAAATAAGATATTCAAAGAGAAACAACTTTATATTAAAATTAGCTATTCAAGTCCCAATATGGATTCTATGGATTTTTATTGAACGATTAAAAACAAAAAGAATAGCTAAGAAATACAATCCTATATTAATTGTCTCTGACAATAGATATGGTGCAAGAAGTAAAAAGAGAAACAGTATATTAATTACTCACCAAATATTTATTCAGCTACCTAAAAAGATAAAGTTGCTAGAGCCATTATTAAATATCTTTATAAAAAATCTAGTTAGCAAATTTAATCAATGTTGGATTCCTGATTATCAATTAAACAATGGACTTAGTGGAGATTTAAGTCATAAAAAAGAGCCACCAAAAAACACCAAATTTATCGGACCTTTATCTAGATTTATGGTTCCTGTAGAGCAAACCCACAAACAAACTCAGCTAAAAGCTGACATATTAGTAATTCTATCTGGTCCAGAGCCACAGCGAACAATTTTGCAGGATATTCTTCTCGATATTTTAAGTCAGTTCAAAGACAAAAAAATCATTTTTATCTTAGGCAAGCCTCATAGAGAGGAAGTTACGACAACCAACAACATCACACTTTTTCCGCATTTACCTATGCCCGAATTTAAAGACTTAATAATCAACACCCCAATTATTATCAGTCGAGCTGGATATTCAAGCATTATGGATTTTCATTTTCTAAATAAAAAAGCTATTCTCATTCCAACTCCAGGACAATCCGAACAGGAGTATCTGGCAATGCATCTATCTAACAAATTCCCAACAATCTCTCAAAACGACCTAACTGTTAACCCTTTAAATCAATTGCTTACTAACATTTATAAATAATTTTATAATAAAAATATCATATCTAATAAGCGTATTCAATTAACAAATAGAGATTCTTTTTTAACATAATAATATGTAACCTTTTCTCTTTTTTTACATAAAAAGGGATATGACACAATTAATTATATACATATTATCTATAGTTGTCTTCGGACTTTTTAGCTATTCAATAGGTAAATGGCTCTTTTGCTTCGTAGTTCAGAAAAAGGCTACGGATATATTAAAGGGCAAATATTTTCCAGATAATTCGAATGTTAAAGAGGAGTTTATATCTAAATTAAATATTATTACTAATAATAAATATTCAAAAAAGGAATTAACTGATTATTATTTAAAAATAAGAGGTCTTCAAAATTTCAACAAAGATGCAAAAAACAGCTTTTGGGTAAGATTGTATCTAAGAAAACAACCTTTCATAAAGCTAAACTACTATGAGCAACAAAGTTTTTTCAATGAAATTATAAAAGAATATAATGACAATATAGTAATACCTCAAAACGATAGGAAGTCAACATTTCCACGTCCAGAAAGTGGTGTTTTTGCATATTAATCTACTGTTCATCTTTTTAATGAAGTGAGTGGATATCTAAGCCCCTCATAGTCTAACAGAATAGCTTTAACAGACCCAATCAAAATTTTTGCCTCAACAATAATTGGCATTCTATTTTTATCTTTAGTTACCCACACCGTCATATCATTGCCAGCTTTAAAGATTGTTCCGGCCACCAATTCTGGTTGAAATTTCAAACAAGCAAATGTGCGCCCACTCCTATCAGAAACTGTCTCTTCCCCTAAATATAAAATAGATAAATTGAATATTTCTCCATCAACCAATAAAGTTATTGGAATTCTATCACCTACTTTATAATTTTCAAATTTTATATTTCTAGCCTGATAAATCATTGAAAGAACATCGAAGCTACAATCAATCCAATCTATATCAAAACTTTCAAATGGCTTTCCATCTCTCGAGATTCGAGCTTTTACCACCTTTTCTTTCTCTTTAAAAATATAATGATGATGAGATTTTGTAGAACCCTCATTTGTAGCCCTATAAAACTCTAAAGGTTTCAATTTGTCGAGAGTTACAAAAGATTGGAAAGTATCTCTTACCATAAAAATCTTATCATATCCTTGGCGTGTAGTTCCAATACTTTCTAAAAGAAAAGCATCCCTATCGTTCCATTTTGTTTTTGTTGCAGTAAAAGATACTAAACCAGCATTAAGCCATATAAAACCCCAGTTATAATATGCACTATAATATACTTTTTCTCCAGATTTAAAAACTGTATTCTCTGAAACACACTGTCCATTAACAGCTATATTAGTGTGAAACACAAATAAATATAAAACTATATATATTACTATCTTCTTTTTAAAATGCATATATTTTAGAGTATAAGAGTTTATCTTTTTCTATTAGAGTTTTTCGTTCTATATAATTCTACAAATTCATATAAATTAAACTCCTCAGGATTCCAAGGAATCATTCTTTCCCAGTTTGCTCTAATATTTATAGACTCTGGAAAATAAATCACTTTTTCTGGCTGAATTCCTTTTTCTAAATCACCAATATCCCATTTTTCATTATTATTCTCATCCACAACAATTTTCAGCCAATAATCACCAGGTCTTAAATATCTGAATCCCATTTTTCCATTGGCTGGAACTTTTTGTTGTCTAACTACCTCTTCTTTACTATTTAATACTTGCAAAAGCCAAGCACTATTAGGATTCTCAACTTCGATATAGAAAGTTCCATAACTATCTTCCTTTTTTATTTGAAAGTTATGCTTTATTGGATTTGTTACTAAACCATATATATCTTCAAATGTTGCAGAGTCTGCAGTAAATTGATACTTTTCTCCAGCTTCTCTTCTAAATTTCACTTCAAAACGTCGTTCTCTTATAGGATCTTGAATCACCTCAAAATCAATAAGTACTGGAATTGTATCTTTCATTAAAAAGAGATCAAAATTGTCACGTTCATAACTCTTAATAGGTGTAGGAAACTCAAAAGCAAACATCTCTAATATTTCCAAAGTAGGCTTAAGGCCACTTACAGATAGGGGTGTTACTACCACTTCCTCTTCCTCCTCTTTGTCTCTTCTACGTGATGATCTTGTGCTACTACCACCATCTTTATCAAAAAAGTAAGCATTTATAGTGTCATTTTTCAAAACATCATTATTTAATGAATCTTTCACATTATATTCTAAAGCAAAAAATAGAGAATCTGATTTAATATATGCAGAATCTACCAACCAAATAGTTATTGTATCTCTATTTACAGATGACTCATATACATATCCATCTTGAATATTAAAATCTAATATTTCAAAATTTAATTTATTCTCTAAACTTCGCTCAAAATAAATACTCACCTTATTTCTAACATCACGCTTCATCTCTTTTAGATACTGTAGCCCATTATCTTCCTGAAACATAAACAATTGCAAACTATCAGGCAGATAAGCATCAATTTCTCTTATTACAACAGAATCCGCAGAAATTGAATCAACAATATGATGCACACCAATTGACGGAGATACAACTTCTGAATACCACGCAATTCGCTCACCTGGTTGGTCATATTTATAATTCCTATTAGCATCTTCTAGAGCATAGACTTTATATTCACCTTCTGCCAAATTTTGGATAGAAAACTGCCCTTTAGCATCAGTTTTTGTTACTCGCAACGGCACTTGTTTTCTAAAAACAGAATCTTCAAGATTTTTATGAACCATAACTAGCGCACCATCCACCGGAGTTAAATTATCCGCTTCATATAACGTACCCGAAATTTGCAAACTATCTATATACTCACCTGTTGAAAATGAGAAAGTAAAATTTTCTAGTACATTCCCTTCATTATTATCACTTATAGCATCTGCAAAGTTCAATGTATAGGTAGCATTTGCTTGCAACTCTTCTTGAAATTTCACGTGCATTCTCTTTCCGTTTGTGGTTACGCGTGGTAAATCATTTACTGGAGGCGAGACCATTAGTTTTTGGAAAATATCTGAAACTTTTATCAACTCATCGAAATAGATAACAATTTCATCGCCTAGAAAGCTTAATGAATTCTCTTCTGGTACAGACCTTACCATAACAGGTGGGTCTTCATCTTTAGGGCCACCAGTAGGGTATCCAGTACTAGCACACTGAATCAAACTAAACAGTGAAATTGTGATAAAAAGAATTGAAAATATTTTATTTAATCTACTCACTTCTACATTTTTATTATAGTAATTACAAAAACAGTACAAAAATAACTTTTATTAATTCATTTATTAATTATATGGTGATTAAAAAACATCATTTTCAAATAAATAAACCAATAAGAGTATAAAATAATTATTGTTATATAAAAAAAATGATATTTTTGCTATAATTAATGTTCTTAAGCTTAAACAAATGAAAAGTTCAAATAATAAAACTATTAAAATAGGATTAGCTGCATCGCTTGTTATACTTTTAGTTATATCATCACTATATTTTTTCAAATCTAAAGAGATGAATGAAATAGTAGAAAATTTAACGATTGAAAAAACTATTTTAACAGAAGAGTATACTAATCTAGCTCTTAACTATGACTCGCTTCACACAAACAATGATACTCTAAATAAACTTTTAGAAAATGAACGTGAAAGAATTAATCATTTAGTCGAAGAACTTAAAATGGTTAAAGCTACCAATATGTCAAAAATTCGAGAGTATCAAAAAGAGCTAACCACACTTCGCTCTGTTTTAAGAACTTACATTGTTCAAATTGACTCTTTAAACACTATAAACACAGAGTTAAGAAAAGAAAATATAAAATATCAACAAAGCTATGCTAAAATTAGTAGTTCATATCAACAGTTAGAAACCACAAAAAAAGAGCTTGAGAAAAAAGTCACAATAGCAAGCCAGTTGGAGGCTTCATTAATTACAGTTTACTCTTTAACACACAATGATAGAACTACTAAAAAGCTATCACGAATAGCTAAATTAGAAGTTGAGTTTGCAATTTTGAAAAATCTTACAGCACCTGTTGGCCCAAAAGATGTTTATATTAGAATAGAACGCCCAGATGGAGAGCTTCTGATGCACTCGCGTGATCATCTATTTGACCACGACGGCTCACAAATTAACTATTCTGCCAAAAGAACAGTTGAATATAGTGGCGAAATCACAAATGCATCTATCTTTTATAATGTTGATACAGGTGAACTTATTTCTGGCAACTATAAAGTAGACATCTTTGCAGATGGCTTCCATATTGGCAACTCTGAATTTTCGTTAAGATAGTTTTCTTGAGTTCCGCATTGGGACACCCAGAAACAGACGAACATCTTAATATATATCTGATTTATCACATTCAACCCACTTTGGGGTTGGTTTGCACTGGGCCNTCTACCCCGCAATGAATTACGGGGTTATCCATATTTCACCCCGTTTGCCGCGCCTAGCCTCTGGCAAGGGGGTGATTTTCAACACATAAAATTACACTATGTAAAAAGCACGTTATGTACATCAACACCGAATGGTGTTATATGTTATTAACCCCATAATTTATTATGGGGTTAATAATCTCTTAATATCAACCCCGTAGCGGGTTGTACTAATAGTAATATTTTAAACTGTCCTGAAAAAAACAGATATTTTTACTATTTCTTGAGTTCATCATTGAAACATCCAGAAATAGATAATTATCTTGATATGTGAATGATTTTAATCCACTTAGTTTTGGTACCTCAAAGATGTGCAAAAGACAAGATAGTAGCAACTCTGAATTTTCATTAAGATAGTTTTCGACTAATTTATCTCACCTAATACATAAGGTGTAGATTGATAAACGTAATAGTTTAGCCAATTTGAATAAAGTAAATGTGCGTGGCTTCGCCAAGTTACCATTGGTCGTTTTGTTGGGTCATTTAATGGATAATAGTTCTGTGGCACATCTATCTTCATACCTTTATTAAGATCTCTCAGATATTCATCACCAAGAGTTGATGCATCATATTCAGAGTGACCAGTTACAAAAATTTGTCGTCTATCTTCAGAAACAATAATATAAGCACCTGCCTCTTTTGAGTTACTTGCCAATAAAAGTTCTTTTACTGACAATATATCCTCCTCTTTTATATAAGTATGGCGAGAATGTGGAGCACTAAACAGATCATCAAAGCCTCTAAACAACGGCTCACGAGGCAATAGCACCTTGTGTTTGAATACTCCAAACATTTTTTCTGGTAAAATATATTTCTTTATTCCAAAATGATGATATAATGCAGCCTGCGCCCCCCAACAGATATGAAAAGTTGAAGTCACGTGCTTTTTACTCCAATCCATTATTTTGACCAGCTCTTCCCAATAGTCAACCTCTTCAAACTCAAGCATCTCTACAGGAGCGCCAGTGATTATCATTCCGTCAAAATACCTCTCCTTTATATCGTCAAAAGTCTTATAAAATGCCAACAGATGCTCTTGAGGCGTATTTTTTGGTGTATGAGAAGATGTCATCATTAACTCCACTTCCACTTGCAACGGACTATTTGATAATACACGTAACAGCTGAGTTTCTGTAACAAGCTTAAGCGGCATTAAATTTAAAATAAGTATTTTTAATGGCCTAATATCCTGTGTCTCAGCCTTACTTCTACTCATTACAAAAACATTTTCAGTCTCTAAAATAGCTTTAGCTGGTAATGCATCATTAATATTTACTGGCATAATTACATTTTATATAATAGTACAAGATTACTTAATCAAGTTTTATTGATTAAGAACTGCAAAATAAAGAAAATAATGAGTAAGATAAAAACAGTTACTATCTTTTTGTTATACCATAAAAAAGAACCTTAACAACATTTTCTAGTTGCTCTTCAATATTTTCAAAATCTAAACTGCCTCTAAAAATTGGAATTTCAAGTCCTCGCAATGAAGTTGATATTGCAATAGCACTCCAACGGATATTTTTTATATCGAACTCTTCAGCTCTAACCCCCTCTTCTAAAATAGATTCTAACAATTCACAATCAACATTTTCGCTATCATCGTTAAAACCTTCTAAGAATTCATAACCACCATAAATACCCTCTTTGAGTACATTTTGATAATTCTGCAGTTGAGTTATAGTCTCTATACGTTTAAAAATATATTTTTTAAGTTTCTCAGTAGCTGATAAATCTGAATCTATAATTTCTTTTAAAGTTTCGTGTAAAATATTAGATTCTAGCATTATAACAGCTGTAAAAATATCTTCTTTATTCTTAAAATAGTAGTAAAGAGAACTTTTTCCTTTTCTCATTGTTCCTGCAATGTCGTCCATTGTGGTTTTCTTATAACCAAAACGAGAGAAAAGCTCTCGTGACGCTTCAATTATTACTTCCCTTTGTGCAAGTTGCGACGGACTTAGGGATAATGTTTCTTCTGCCATTTTGTTCTTATTTAGTTTATCTTTAATACAAACAAAACGTGAAATTGTTTAAAACCTCACTGTCAAAATTTGCACACTTATAACTATGCAAGAGTAAAGTCCAATTGACGTTTTGCTAAATTTGCTTGAGCGACTTGTACTTTTAGCTCATCACCCAATTGATATCTTCTATTAGTTTGACGACCAATCAAACAATAATTATCTTCATCAAACTGATAATAATCATCNTCTAAATCTCNAATTGGNACCAAACCTTCACATTTATTTTCTACAATCTCTACAAAAAGCCCCCATTCACTTACACCAGATATAACACCATCAAAAATCTCACCCTCTTTATCTTTCATAAACTCAACTTGTTTATACTTTATAGAAGCTCGCTCTGCATCTGCTGCACGCTGCTCCATTTCAGATGAATGGTCACATTTTTTCTCATAATCTTCTTCTGACACAGATTTTCCACCTTCAAGATAATGCTCTAATAACCTGTGAGCCATCATATCTGGATATCGTCTAATGGGAGAAGTAAAATGAGAATAATGTTTAAATGCTAATCCATAATGACCAATATTATGAGTTGAATAAACAGCTTTTGACATTGTGCGAATTGCTAAAACTTCAACAATATTCTGCTCTTTTCTACCGCGCACCTCTTTCAATAAGCTATTAATTGCTTGACTAACACTTGCACCACCTTTAGGATTAGCATCTAAACCAAAACGACGAATAAATTTACTAAAAGTCTCAAATTTGTCTGGATTTGGTAAATCGTGAATTCTATAAACAAAAGTTTTTGGTTTCTTGCCTTTATTTTCTTTACCATCAATTTTATTTAAAGAGATAAATTCTGCTACTGTCTTGTTAGCAAGCAACATAAACTCCTCAATAAGTTTATTAGAATCTTTTGACTCTTGAAAATAAACACCCAACGGCTTGCCATTTTCATCTAAATTAAAAGCGACTTCAACTCTTTCAAAAGCTATCGCTCCCTCTCTGAAGCGAATATTTCTAAGCTGTTTTGCTAATCTATCAAGAGCTAAAATCTCTATATTATACTCCCCTTCTCCAGTCTCTATTGTAGTTTGCGCTTCTTGATAGGTGAATCTTCTATCAGAAAGAACTACCGTTTTACCAATCCAACTATCCAAAATTTCTGCTTGTTCGTTTATCTCAAAAATAACAGAGAAGCATAATTTGTCTTCATTTGGACGAAGAGAACAGAGATAATTACTCAGTCGTTCTGGTAGCATTGGCACAACTCTATCAACCAAATAGACAGAAGTTGCACGATTATATGCCTCTTTTTCAATTGATGAATTTGGTTTAACATAGTGCGTAACATCAGCGATATGAATACCTATCTCCCATACACCTGGCTTTAATTCACGAACAGAGAGCGCATCATCATAATCTTTTGCTGTTTCGGGGTCGATAGTAAAAGTTGGAACAGAACGCATATCACGACGTTTTTTAATCTCCTCTTTACTAATGACATCACTAATCTTATCTGCCTCTTTACTAACTTCCTCAGGATAAGAATATGGCAAATTAAACTCTGCTAAAATGGCGTGCATTTCAACATTGTTATCACCCGAATCTCCTAATAAATCAACAACTTCACCAACAGGATTTTTTGCATTTTTAGGCCACTCAACTATTTTTACAACAGCTTTTTGACCACTTTTACCACCTTTAAGCTTTGATTTTGGTATAAAAATATCTTTATTAATTACTTTATTATCGCAAACTAAAAATGCATAATCTTTACTAACCTCAAGTATTCCAACAAAAAGTTCACGTTTTCGCTCAAGAATTTCAACTACTTGCCCCTCTAATTTTCGACTACGCCTCTTTGCAGATTGTACAATTTTAACTCTATCGCCATTTAATGCTGTATTCAAATTTGATTGTGATACAAATATATCTTCACCACCATCATCTGGAATTATATATGCAGCACCAGATGCAGTCATATCAACTATACCAATAACAGAAGATTTACGAACAAAAAACTGATAACGTCCGACAGACACTTCAGCAATTGCTCCTGTGTTTACTAAGTCTATAAGCGTAAGTTCAACAACGTGTCTGTCAAATTTCTTCTTAAAACCCAAGCTTTTAGAAACTTGCTTGTAGTTATAATTACGATTAGGATTCTCTTTTAAAAAACTATATACTAAATCTTTTAATTCCCGCTTTAATCTTTTTTTCTCTTTATTACGTTTTGCCATAAAAGTATTTTAAGATAGAAATTAATCTTTCATATCTATTATATGTAAATATAAGAATTATCTAAGACGAAATCTCTTTCTTACATCATTAATTTAGTAAAGTTATTCCCAATTTTAAAAAGAGCAAATGAATTGTCTTCTTTTTTTTGTATTTTAGCGAATTGAAAAAAAAGACATTATTTTTTGAGATAGAAATTAATTTATGATGAAACATCAGTTAGAAATATTCAATACTTTAACAAGAAAAAAAGAAATTTTTGAGCCATTGCAAGCTCCAAATGTTGGTATGTATGTGTGTGGTCCTACTGTATATGGCGACCCACATTTAGGTCACGCTCGTCCTGCTATAACATTTGATTTACTTTATAGATATTTAATGCATATCGGATATAAAGTTAGATATGTTAGAAATATTACTGATGTTGGACATCTTGAAAATGATGCTGATGATGGAGAAGATAAAATTGCACAAAAAGCGAGACTAGATAATGTTGAACCGATGGAAGTTGCGCAGCATTACACCAATAGATATCACACTTTTATCAATCAATTAAATGTAAAAGAACCATCTATCGAGCCACGCGCATCTGGACATATAATTGAGCAACAAGAGGTTATCAACAAAATAATAGAGAAAGGGTATGCATACGAAAGTAACGGCTCTGTCTATTTTGATGTTGTAAAATATAATAAAGACCATAACTATGGTGTGCTTTCGGGGCGAGTGTTAGAAGAGCAATATAGCGCAACAAGAGAGCTTGATGGTCAATCTGAAAAGAAAGACAGATCCGATTTTGCATTATGGAAAAAAGCATCTCCAACTCACATTATGCGCTGGCCTTCAAAATATAGCGATGGTTTTCCAGGTTGGCACATAGAGTGTACTGCAATGAGTGCAAAATATTTAGGAGAAAAATTTGATATTCACGGTGGTGGAATGGATTTACTATTTCCTCATCACGAAAGTGAAATTGCACAAGGCACTGTTGCATTTGGTGATTCACCTGCTAAATATTGGATGCACAATAATATGATTACCATTAATGGTCAAAAAATGGGAAAATCATTGGGAAATTTCATTACACTTGAAGAACTTTTCACAGGTTCACATAAGTTGCTTGAACAACCATTTTCACCAATGACTATCCGTTTTTTCATACTACAAGCTCACTATAGAAGCACGTTAGACTTTTCAAATGATGCACTGAAAGCTGCTGAAAGAGGTTTACACAGACTTTTGGAAAGTATAAAAATGATAGAAAAAATCAGTCCAAGCAAAACTGATGATTTCAATATAGAAGAGTGGGAAAACAAATGTTATGATGCACTTAATGACGATTTAAACAGTCCTATTTTAATTGCACATCTATTTGAGGCTGTTAAAAATATAAACTCAGCTTTGGCAGGAACAACGCAACTCACGGTAGAATCTATCACAAAATTATCTCAGCTAATGAAATTATTTACAGAAGATATTTTAGGTTTAAAAGATTCAAGTAGCGATTCCTCAAACACAGATGTTCTTGATGGAGTTATGGAGTTAATTTTAGATATCAGACAATCTGCAAAAGAGAATAAAGATTGGACTATTTCCGACAAAATTAGAGACCAATTAAATGAATTAGGCATCCAAGTAAAAGATGGCAAGGATGGTGCCACTTGGGAAATAAAATAATATAACTTAATCAGATAAAACTATGAAACAAAATATTTTTATAATAGCTATTGCACTTACTGTTACACTATTTAGTTGTGGACAGAAATCAAACAGCAAAAGTCAGCAAAGTGAAGTCTTAAAGAGTAGCGAAAAAATTGAAACTCCTATTTTTAATGCAGATTCTGCATATAAATTTGTTGAAAAACAAGTAGATTTCGGGC